>Ga0233431_1000681_pt1 | contig 70704 bp, 62 predicted proteins | sample SI_118_April2016_FD_179867 | JGI IMG/M metagenome (GOLD analysis project Ga0233431, IMG submission 179867) | Seawater microbial communities from Saanich Inlet, British Columbia, Canada - SI_118_April2016_200_MG | ecosystem: Environmental > Aquatic > Marine > Inlet | place: Canada: British...
TAGTAAAAGTCTAGATTTTTTTTAATTTAGTAATTTCAGCAGGTTACGCTGCCTGTGTGGGAATAGTTACGGGAACCTAATCCACCATCATTTTTATACCTTTTTAGCTTATTTTCATCACCCCAGGTCTAAAGTAATAGCAATTGCCGCATTGCTGACCATGGTTCTGGCGATATGCGGGGCACAGGCAAGCGGTTCTTCCGTTAAGATCATCCAGGATGCCGAGCACAACATCCTGAAAGCCCAGCATGGCGAGCGTTGGGCCATGGAAGATACAGAAATCGATGCAAAACTTGCGGAAATCCGCAAGAAAAACGGCGGCAAACCGCCGAATTTTGTCTACATTCTCCTTGATGATCTTGGATTCGGCGAAATCGGCATGCCGAATCTAGATGTCATCCGCGGCTACAGCACCCCCCGGATCTCGAAGCTGGCGGATGAAGGTCTCTCCCTCATGCGGATGTATACCGAGCCCAGTTGCACACCGACCCGTGTGGCCATGATGACCGGACGGTACGCCGCCCGGACAGGGACCAGCGAGGCGAAGGCAACGGTCTCAATCGAGGGGCTGGCGGACTGGGAGGTGACTCTTGCCGAAGTGTTAAGCAAAGCCGGCTACGCCACGGTTCACATGGGGAAATGGCATCTGGGCGACATCGAGGAAGCCTATGCCGTCAACCAGGGTTTTGACTACGCCGAACATCCGATTCACCAGCAGGGCCAGATGGCCATCATGAACGAAACCGCAGAAATCGAGGGCCTCACGGCCGGTCAGTCGAGAAAACTGCGGGCGGATACCTTCGAACTCGACAAGAGTTTCCGGACAAATCCCAACGCCATGGTCTACGGCGTGGTCGGCAAAAAAGGCGGCCCCATGCGCGAGGTGAACTTTGCGGCCGGGGAGGTCTTTACCCAGGAGCATTATAACCGAATGGAAGCGGGTTATAAGAAAGGTGCCCTCGAACAGCTCGAACGCCTGGCAAAGGGAGACAAGCCCTTCTTCCTGCAATACTGGCCCCAACTCCCCCTGTCGTTTACCCGCAGCGACATCGAGCAGGCAAAGACTTTAAACGGCGGCCCCATTGCGGAGTCGATCGTAAAGGTCGACGGCTGGATAGGCGAGATCCTCGATAAGATCGATGCACTCGGCATCGCCGAGAACACGGTTGTCATGGTGATGGGCGACAACGGACCCTTCATGCAATACGTTGACAGAAGCGGCCAGTCGGACCGAATTTACCGCGGGGGCAAGGCCGAGCATCTTGAGGGCGGTGTCCGCACCAACGCCTTCATCCGTTGGAAAGGCGTGCTGGCGCCCGGATCGCGCGCCCAGGACATCTTTCACGTTGCAGATCTTTTCACAACCCTCGCCCGCCTGGCCGGAGCTGAGGGGCATATACCCACCGATCGTCTGATCGACGGGGTGGACCAGACACCCGTTCTATTCCTCGGAGAGACCCATGGTCGTCGCGATTATGTTTTCGTCTATGAGGGACCGACGCTCCGCTCCATCGTCAAGCAGCAGTACAAGTTTCATCTGCCGCTGCCCGGGACAAACCCCATCGGCGCGCCCATTTTCAATCTTTACAAGAATCCGCGGGAGGACCGCCCCCAGGACGCCATTCAATACGGGGTCGGTTTTGGCGGGAACTTTGTTGCGATGCTGAAGCGCCATTTGGGAATGAAGCAACAGTATCCGGATCGCGAGCCGGGCCGCGACCTGCCCTACGGTGGTATCGAGAACCTCCGTCCGGAAACAAAGGCTCTGGTGCAGTCCATGGCCGCCTGGATGAAGCCGAAGGGTAAGTAAGACGCTATGCTTCAGATGGCGCCAAGATAAACCATTGAGCCTATATAAGGAGACAACCATGAAAAGTCATAGGCAACTCACTTTGATTATAATCTGTGCTGCACTATCATTTATGATGGGCGCCAGTGCGGTGGCAGCAAAGGGTGGCGGTAAGATCGTACACGACGCCGAGTACTATGTCCTTGATGCACAGAATGGCGAAAGGTGGACTGCCGAGGACAAGGAGATTGACAAGAAGCTGGCTGAGCTGAAGAAGAAGAATGGTGGCAAACCGCCCAATATCATCCACATCATGTGGGATGACACCGCTTTCGGTGACGTCGGCATCCCCGCGATTCAGAAAGTCCGAGGCCTAAAGACCCCTCATCTGAACACCATGGCCGATGAAGGCATCCTTTTCACCCGTATGTACACCGAGGTCGGCTGTACTCCCAGTCGCGCCGCGTCGGCCACCGGGCGTCTCGCGGTAAGAAGCGGTATGTACAACATCGGCATGCTGCTGGAGATGCACGGGATGCGCGGCGAAGAGGTTACCATTGCCGAAGTGCTCTCAGAGGCCGGTTACGCCACCGCCTTCCATGGCAAGTGGCACCTGGGGGATATCGAAGAGAGCTACCCCCACAACCAGGGCTTTGACGAGGCCTTTTTCACCGGCTACAACCAGATCCTGTCACTCAACACCAGGATTGCTGAAGGGGCCAACGCCTCCATCGGTCTGTTCGAAGACATGCTGCCGCCGGACCCCTACAAACTTGACGATACCTTCGTGACCAAGGGATGGGTACAGATGGCCGAAGGCAGGAAGGGTGAAAAGGCCCGGCAGTGGGGCGACAACTCTCACGAAAACTACATGAAGATCGACCCCGAGGCCCAGCGGCGAACACTGGAATTCATCGAGCGGAATGCCAAAGCCGGTAAACCCTTTTACATCGCCAACTGGCCGAACCTGACAAGTTTTATCCCCAACCCCAAAAAATGCTCGACCTCGCGCAGCATCCTGCAGGACGGCCTGCAGTGTAACATCGATCCTTTTATCGGGCGGGTGATGGACACGCTCAAGGAACTCGGTATCGCCGAAAACACCCTGGTCATCGCCATGGCCGACAACGGGCCCATGACCCACAACCCGCCGCCCGGCCTCGGTATGGCCGAGACCATCTACCGGGGCGGCAAGGGGGACTTTCTTGAGGGCGGTGTGCGGGTGCCGGCATTCGCCTGGTGGCCGGGTGTTATCGAACCCGGACAGTTGGTCGGCGACATCATACACGAAACCGATCTTTTCACCACATTTGCGCGTCTTGCCGGCGCCACCCGACACATCCCCACCGACCGTGTTATCGATGGCATCGACCAGACAGCACTGCTGATAAACGGTGACACCCACAGTCGCCGGGACTATGTCTTTATCTACGCAGGGCCCAGGCTCGGCGCAACGGTAAAGGGCAATTACAAACGCCACTGGATCTCACCGGACCCGGTCGGCGAGGCCAGCGGCATCCCCGCCGCCTTCTACTTCCTGCCGTCCGATCCGCGCGAAAAGACACCCATGCTGGTGAACCTGATCCACCTCAAGAGCCCGTTCAATCGGATGAAGCTGCGTCACGATTTGTGGAAGAAGAAATATCCAGACTCACATGAAAAGTACGGTATCCCCTGGACGGGTATTGCAAACGCCTCGCCCGAGGTCCAGGCCCTGGCCAAGCCGAAGCTGGACTTAAAGAGGCTGCCTTTCGATCCGCTGGAGTATGTCGAGCATCTCGATCAGTTGCCCTTTGATCCGAATATGGACCCGGGCCTGGGTAATTAAGCTGCTAACCGGATGCCCTCCCTCCGCCATGAAGGGAGGGCTTTTGATACAAATTTAGTTTTTAGAGGAACCGCAATGCGTGGAAAAATGTATCGATGGAAGGCCATAGGCCGTATCAGCCAAATTGTCCTGGTGGTCCTGACGCTTTTCCTGGCCGGAAACGTCGCCGATGCCAACGCGCAAACCGGACCGGATATCAGACTCGTGCTACAGATCACCATCGACGGACTTAGAGCAGACCTGATCAACCGTTATATAAACGGTTTCGGCAAGAGCGGGTTCCGGTTCCTGATGGAGAAGGGCGCCTATTACACCAATGCCCATTACCAGTTCGCCAACACAGAAACAATCGTCGGCCACACCACGCTGGCCACAGGGGCATTTCCGTCACAGCACGGCATGATCGGAAATGTCTGGTTTGATCGCGAGGCCGGTGAACTGGCTTACAATATCGAAGACCCGGACAGTCCGATCCTTCCCACCCGGGACAGCGAGACAATCGGCGAGCAGGTCGATCCGGCCCAGAAAAGATCGCGAACCCAGGGCCGCTCACCTTCCGTGATTCTCGCGCCGACCCTTGGCGACGGTCTGGCAGCTTATTATGGGGGGGGATCAAAGATATTCGGTGTGTCCGGTAAAGACCGTGCCGCCGTATCCATGGCCGGGCATGGGGGAAAGGCCTTCTGGTATTCCACCAACACCGGGGATTTTGTCACCAGCGCCTATTATTACGACACCTATCCGGGCTGGGTGAGTCAGTGGAATGCGCAACGAAAAGCCGAAGGGTATGCCGGAAAATCTTGGGCTCTGTTGAACAAAGCCTCTTCCTATCTTCTGACTGCCCAGGATGATCGACCTTATGAAGTTGATCTGAAGGGATACGGGCGCGTCTTTCCCCATCCGTTCGGGCAGGCAGATGACAAATTGTTCGCCACCCGGATCCTTATCAGCCCGATCGGCGACCGGCTCATCCTCGATTTTTCCAAAGCGCTCATTACCCATGAGCAGTTAGGTCAGGATGGGATTCCGGATTATCTGTCCATCAGTTTTTCCTCGGTGGATGCGGTTAACCATTTTTTCGGGCCCTCCAGCCTGGAAAATGAAGATGTGGTCGTGCAGCTGGACCGCACCCTGGCGGATCTGTTTGCATTTATAGACAAAACGGTTGGACTTAAACATACCCTCATCGTATTTTCTGCAGATCACGGTATGGCGGATATGCCGGAGTACATGACCGAGCTGGGTTACATGGCCGGTCGTCTCGATCCGGATCAAATCGTCGCAGTGGCCAACAAGACTGGGCTAAGGTTCGGTGTGAAGGAGATTGTCCGATTTTTCTACCGGCCATACATCTATCTTGACGGCGAAAAAATTTTGAATGCCAAACTGGATGCGATCCAGGTGGCCCAGGCCATTTCCGACGCGTTGACGGATTTCACGGGCATTGCCCTCGCCGTGCCGACCGGCAGACTGCCATCCCAGCAAGCCGGCCCGCTGGTGGCAAAGGTCCGGCGCAACCATCACGTTTCCCGGTCCGGTGACATCTACATCATCCAGGAGCCCTATTGGTTTCTGTTTGACAAGGGACCCATTGCCGCCATGCACGGCTCCCCGTGGCGTTATGACACCCATGTGCCGATCATCTTCATGGGGCCGGCCATAGAAGCACAAACGGTCCATCGCCTCGTCCATCCGGTGGATGTGGCCCCGACAATCGCCGCTTTGTTGGGTATGACGCCGCCCGGTTCCGCGCAAGGGGTGCTGCTTGGGGAAGTGTTAAAGTAGAGCATGGCGCTATCAGAACGGCGCATAGATTTTAACCGTGACCAATCATTAGCAAGCGTTCAGTAAGAATGATAAGATGGAAATCAGAGAAGGAGATATCATCATGAAACGAACACTTTATTTGATCTTGGCATTATCTGTCTCTATAGCCATGGCGCTGCCTGCCACGGCGCTGGATCCTGATGCCGACAAGATCCTGAAGTCGATGTCGGCCTATCTGGGTGGATTGCCGGCATTCAGCGCAAGCGCGGATGTCGATAGCGAGGTCATCGATCTGGCAGGTCAGAAGCTCCAGTTCAGCAGCTCTGTGGCAATCGCTGTTGAGCGTCCGGGAAAGCTCTATGTCAGTCGCCAGGGAGCGTTTGCAGATATGGAGATAATTTTTAACGGAAAGACCCTGACCCTAAACGGAAAGGGCTTAAAGATCTATACCCAGATCGAAAATCCCGGAACCATCGACGACGCCATCGATACGATGCAGCTCGAGACCGGTCTTGATGCACCGGCTGCGGAGCTCTTGTCTGCCGACCCTTACAAAGGAATGGCCTTGGGTGTGGTGAGCAGCGCCTATCTTGGCACGGACTACGTAAACGGGGTCGAATGCCATAACCTGGCGTTTCGGGAAGCAAAAACCGACTGGCAGCTGTGGATCCGGGTCGGCGATGCGCCGCTGCCCATGAAGTACATTATTACCACCAAGTGGGTGACCGGTGCGCCGCAACACTCGGTCCGGTTCCGGGACTGGAATACGAAACCACAGATCGAAGGCGGCCGGTTCGAGTTCTCCGTACCGGCGGGAGCCAGTAAACTTGAGACAATAGAAGTCAATGAAATGGGCGAACTTGTAATCGAGGGGGTGCAGTGATGAAGATAATAACAAAGGTTCGCACAATTGCAATCGTATGCAGTATGCTTGCTGCCGGTTTTTTAGTAGATAGCGGGTTCCATAACAGGATTTTTGTCAGCGAAGTTGAAGCAAGGATCGGCAGACCCGCCACACCGGGCAGCGTGGCCGGGGTGGCCCGCCGCACGACCCGGCGCAGGATTCGCAGAACGACCATTTATATCGCCTCGCTTCCCAGGGGATGCCAGACGGTCAACATTGACGGTGCCGTGTGCTATCAGTGTGGCGGGACCTATTACCAGGCCTACAACGGCCAGTACGTGGTTGTGCATGTCGAATGAGGCTGTCCGAGTGGACCCTCAATCCATAACTTGACTGGTGAGGTGGTGTTGAATTCTTATGTCTTGGGAAAGCTCGGAATCAAGCTTATCATATTTAAATTGAGAGCCTGTTTTGTTGTGAAAAAATAATTTTATGAAAGAGAGGAGAAATCTCATGAAAACGATTTCATATCTACTTACGGTATTGATTCTCGGGGTGTTTGTTTCGGGAGCTGCCCTGGCGCAGGACCCGATCGTATATCCTGCAAAGGGCCAGAGTCAGGAGCAGACGGAAAAGGATAAACTGAGCTGTTATACATGGGCGAAAAACGAGACCGGATTCGACCCCATGGAGACACCCAAAGCTTCTTCACAACCGCCGCCGCAACAACAATCGTCCGCCAGTGCAGGACGCGGCGCAGTCGGTGGTGGTTTGGCCGGGCTTGCCATCGGATCGCTTTCGGGCAATGCCGGAAGAGGCGCTGCCATTGGTGCGGTGACCGGTGGTGTGGTCGGCGGGGCGAGGAAAGGCAGCCAGCAGCAACAGCAGCAGCAAGCACAGGAGCAGTGGGCCCAGCAGGAGGCGGCTCAATATTCGAAAAAACGGGATACGTATAACCGCGCGTACGGAGCCTGTCTGGAGGGTAAGGGGTATACGGTCAAGTAGAAATAAAGGAAAACTGTGCTGTTTACCAAAATGAAATGAGAGCAGAACTTTGGAAACCCGTAATGTCTAAGCTAACGCACGTAATGATCGTTTGGCTGGTCACGGCAATGCTGACAACAGCACCGGTTCGTGCCCAGGAAGACCTGGCCAAGGAGTCACAGAATCCCATCGGGAATATCATCAGTCTGCCCTTTGAAAACAACTTCGACTTCGGGGTTGGAACCGAAGATGCTTTTGTTTACGCTCTCAACTTGAAACCTGTCTATCCCGTCAACCTGGGTGATCTGAACCTCATCAACCGGGCAATCCTGCCGGTTATATACCAGGAAGAACGTTTCAAAGGAGAGGGCACAGAATTCGGTTTAGGAAATTTTACTTACCAGGCCTTTTTTTCGCCGGCCAAGCCCGGTAAAATTATCTGGGGTGGGGGGGCGGCCCTTGTCTTTCCAACGAGCTCCGACGACCGGTTGGGTGTGGATAAGTGGTCGGCCGGCCCGGCTTTTATTGCGCTGGCAAAACCCGGCCCCTGGTTGTTCGGCGCCCTTGTCCAAAACGTCTGGTCCTATGCCGGAGATGACGACGCGCCGGATGTAAATTCGTTTTCCTTTCAGTACTTCATTAACTACAATATCAAAGGCGGATGGTATGTGTCGTCGACCCCGACCATCACCGCAAACTGGGAGGCGGACAGCACCGATGAAACCTGGACCGTTCCCGTGGGAGGTGGTGTCGGCCGTCTGGTACGATTCGGCAAACTGCCGGTGGACTTAAAGCTCCAGGGATTCTGGAATGTGGAGAAGCCGACCGATGCTGCGGACTGGAGCATTCAATTCCAGGTAAAGTTTCTCTTTCCAAAATGATTGAACCGCGTATAAAATCGAACTGTCCGGTCTGTTCGATCTTATAGATAATAGACCACTGTAATTACGAAATAAACGACTATGGAGGAATAAAATGAAAAGAACAGTTGTTGCGATCGCCCTTTCAATCTTTTTTCTGTTATCGGTATCGTCAGTCCATGCACAAGACACCGCAGGAAAAGACTGGAGTTTTGACCTTGCCCCCCTCTATTTATGGGGTATCTCCTTAAGCGGCGACATGACGGTCAAGGGGAGTGAATCGAATGTAGAGGCAGATTTCAGTGACCTTTTCGACAACCTTAACGGCGTCTTCACCGTTCATTTCGATACGGCCTGGAAAGAGAAGTGGGGGGGATTTGTCGATTTAAACTGGGTGAATTTAGAGGCCAGTAAGGAAACACCTCCCCCGGGCGGAACCGTTGTACCGAAACTCACTATGTTCATATCTGAATTTGCCGGGTTTTACCGTCTGAACAAAGATGCGCATAAATTCGATTTTTTTGGGGGCATTCGGTATACAGATTTGGATGGAAAGTTGGAATTCAGTGGTCCGTTGGGAACAAAGAAGGGCAATGAAAGTTGGGTCGACCCCATGGTCGGATTGAGATGGCAATGGAAATTTGCAAACAAATGGGCATTCATCACGCGGGGCGATATCGGCGGTTTCGGCGTCGGCTCCGATTTTGCCTGGAGTGCCAGCGGGCTCATTGACTGGCGGCCCTGGAATCATGTAGGCTTTTTGCTCGGATACCGTGCCCTGTACCAGGACTTTGAAACCGGAAGCGGTTCCGAAAAATTCGCCTTTGACGCCACCATGCACGGCCCGATCGTGGCTATCAATTTTGCCTGGTAGGGATCGGTTGAACGCATAAGTTTGATGGTTTCGTAATAAGTCGGAATCTCGCGCAAAGCCGCCGGGGCGCAAAGTTAACTTATTCACATTAAAAGATATTTTCTTGGCGCCCTTGGCGTCTTTGCGCGAAAATATAATTTTTACCAGATTGCCTGTTTAAAGTTCAACCGGATGGTCTTGTCGGCAGTTACGAAACCGTATCCTCCGGTTTTCGACTCTGCCACGAGCAGGCGGTCAAAAAAATCTCGTGCCCACCCGATTCTAACAGGCTGTTTATGATGGTATCGGGTTTTGCCCGGATGCGATCGATCTCATATAGGTACTGCAGTTCTAATCGTACAAAATGAGAGACTCACATTATCGTGATTTTGAATATCACCGGAGCTTTTTTACATATTTGGCAGCTGTCAGGCCGGCCAAACACCCCTCTCCCACCGCCTTGGCCATCTGCCAGGGCGGCCCGCAGATATCTCCGGCCGCATAGATGCCGGGGATATTTGTCTGCTGCTGTTTGTCGGTAACGATATACTGCATTTTCTCGGGATCGAGCATCACCCCCAGTGTCGCGGCCAGTTCGACCGCACCCTTGGCACCGAGTTCGATAAACACCCCCGTTACATCGAGCCGGGTTCCGTCGTCAAAAACCAGGGCCTCCACACCTTCACTTCCGACAATCTCGACCACCTTCCGGTTATCATGCACCCGGACAGAAGAATTCCGGATCTGGTAATCCATCCGTTCCGACACCTCGAGCGCTTCTGTAATCAGATGAACCTCTTTAGCATAAAAAAGCAGGGTCATTGCACCGGCAACGGCTGCAGACGCGTTTCCGATGACCGCCACTTTTTCATTGCGATAAAAGTTGGCATCGCAGTCCACGCAGTAGCTGACCCCCTTGCCCAGAAACTCCTTTTCACCCGACGCGCCCAGACGGTGACGGGCGATTCCCATGGACAGAACAATGGCCCGGGTCTTTAACACCTGACCGCTTTCGGTGTGAACGGCAAACCAGTTATCTTCTTCGGGATCGATTTTGATCACGTCTTCATGCAGAAACTCAGCGCCGGAATCCTTTGCCTGTCTTATACCGCCCTGCAGGAGTTCTTCCCCTGAAAAACCGGTCAGGCAGCAGTAGTTTTCGACATGTGCTTTATACAGGCTCGATTTATGCTCCCGCCCCATCACAAGGGTCGAAACCTTTGTTCGTGCGGCATGAATTGCTGCCTGAAGCCCGGCCGGACCGGTTCCCAAAATGATAATTTCATAATTTTTTGATTCCATTATAACCTCCTGTTGTTTAATACACCACTGAATCAGCACGATGTATGATTGTAAAAATAACCCTGATTGAGCAAAAGTCGAGGTAACGTGTCAGGAAAAGGAGGAGAACTGTCGACCGCAAAGCAAAATTACTTGCCTTGATTGTTTAACCGTTGTACAATAAATTTGTACAAAAAATGAGGGGATAATAATGGAAACCATCGGTGTCAGTAAATTAAGGGAAAATCTGCCCACCTATATAAAAAAGATCCAGCAGGGTCAAACAATTACCATAACATCCCATGGAAATCGTATCGCAATGCTGGTTCCTGTAGAGTCTGAAACTGTGACATCACGCAATGCGTTAAGAAACCTTCGCAAAACAGCCCATGTCGGAGATGTTGTCTCTCCGATTGATGAAAAATGGGAATCCATGGAATGATCGTCGCAGACACGCATGTCATTATATGGGACGCCTTGAAACCGGATCTGCTATCCGCCAAAGCAAGAAAAGCCATTCGTGAAGCCAACCGGCAGGATGGGATCATTTTTTGTGAGATATCGCTGTGGGAAATAGCGATGTTGATGAAAAAAGGCCGGGTATCCGTCGACGTCGATTATCAGGAGTTCATCCGGCTGATTTCAAGTTCAAACCGATATGTCTTCAAGGGCATCTCACCAGAGATCGCCGAGCTTTCCACGCAGCTATTTTCAGATACCAACAAAGATCCCGCAGACAGAATCATCAGCGCGACAGCAGTTATTGAAAAAGCCAAATTAGTCAGCGCCGACAAGGTCCTGAGACGTTCCAAACAGGTTGCAACCATCTGGTAGGCTGAATTGAGTTCCCAGTAGTGAAATAGAGATAGATCTCAGCAAAAGCCAAAAAGGCAGGCTTCCGCGACGCTTCCACGGCTTATAAATCTGAACCAACCATAAAAAATATTTGATTTCTTAGGAGAATTAGATGGCGGACAAAACCTTGAGATTCCTGACATCGGAAGACGCCATCAACGAAATCTTCCTTGATTTGGCCGTTAATCCTGAAAAATGGTATGATTTGGCCTTATTTGCAAAGGTATATGGGTTTTTAACAAAAGGATACGCAAGGCCGGGAACAAAGTGTTTCGATGAGCCAGACAGAGAGGAAAGAGGAATCTGGTTCAGAGGAAGAAGGACAAAAAAGGAAAAATATATCAGATTTTGAATCCGGTGGTGAAATTGTGTTCGGAGACCTATGGCTCAACCCGAATACCGGCGATGAAGTAACCCGGTGCCCCTGGCTTCGCAAGCTTCCCAAACAGGATAAATATAAATGCCGAATTCATGATACAAAACCGGCACACTGCAGAAATTACCCCAAATCCAAGAGACATGCCCTGACAACCGGGTGTAAGGGTTTTGGAGATGATTCAACATTTGATATGGTAAAACGCGACTTGAAAAGGGAATTTAGGGAATTCTGATTGAGATGATGGCCTTAAACAAAGGTGTTTCTTAAAAAGATACGAGTACTCGAAACTCCAGGGTGAAATCGGAGCCGGGTGGGGGCAGAGTCGGGGCAGAGTCGGGGCAGATTGGGAGCAGCGTCGCAGCCAGAGTCACAGCCAGAGTCGGGACCAAGCAGGCACCAAGTAGCGATAAGGAGGGGACCAAGTAGGGACTATGTAAAGGACGACAAGGAATTAAGTGCTGTGCAAAAAGTGATAAGATAAAGTGCTGAAAACCAACGTTCGGATCCATATCATTGCCGACGACCGCGAAGGGAAAAGCGGGGTGATCGAATCCCTTGGCGGTTTTGAAAATGTAAATGTCGACATCCAACGGCTTTCAATCGGTGATTATCAGGTTGATAGCCGGTTGATTTTTGAACGGAAAACGCTGAAAGACTTTGCCGTATCGATTATTGACGGCAGGCTTTTCAAGCAGATGAGCCGCATGGCAAATTCCGATTCCAGGGGTGTGTTGATTCTTGAGGGTACGATCAATAAAACGGTCGACCTTGGAGTGACAAGAGAAGCCATGCAGGGGGCGCTCATTACCGTTTCGTTGGTATTGGGCATACCCGTTCTCCGGTCAAAAGATGCTTTTGAAACTGCAAAGCTGATCGTCTATAGCGCACGCCAGATTATATCGACGGCCAAGGTCGGCGGTTACCGGCAAGGCTACCGACCGAAAGATAAACGAAAAATTCAGATTTATATCCTGCAGGGGTTGCCGGGAGTCGGTCTTGAGAGAGCCGGTCGGCTTCTGGATTCTTTCGGCAGTGTGGAAGCCGTCATTTCCGCAAGCAGCAGCGAATTGCAATCCGTATACGGCATCGGTAAAGACCTTGCAGACAAGATCAAATGGGCGATCGGCGAATAAATTCGACTCTATAGTCCGATGACGAGGTATCCTGTATGAAGACCGGAAAACGAAAAATCAAATCTCATTAATTAATCTATTTCAACAAATGTTGAAAATTATAAAATGGGTGAAATTTATCAAAACGGGGTTGACCGATACAGGAATTGCTGTATATATAAACCATATAAAACATATGTATATTATGGTTTAAGAGGGAGATTTTATGAGTCTTGTCAAAAAAACCATCGAACTCGATCAGGTGCAGGTCAACCGGATCAAAACAGCACTCAAAGCCAAGACAGAAAAAGAGGCGATTAATTTCGTTTTAAAACAATTCGACACGGAGATTCAACTGGTGGAGGCAACTCTGATCGATGCCGGCACATTTGAATTTGAAACGCTGTAATCATGCAGGAAAAAGTCGTATTCGACACCAATATCTACATCGGCATTTTCAACCGAGGTCTCTACGGAGAAGAGATCAACGCTTTCAACAAGATCATGTATCTGGTCCATCCGGTTCTGCATGAGCTGTGGATGGGCGCCAAGGGGGAACGGGAAATTGCGCATTTAAACCGATTCGGAAAAACTTTTGTTCGGCTGGGTCGATTGGTTCAACCGACACCGGTCACCCAGACCCTGATCGGGAGACTTTGTAATAAGTGCCGAAAAATTGGCATTCTGGATCCGAAACATCCAAAGCACTACAATGATATTTGCATTGCGGTGCTGACCCGACAAATTGGGGCGACCCTGATTACTGAAGACATTTCAGATTTCAGGCGCATAAAAAAAATCATAGATTTCAGCGTTAGAACACCCCGCTGAGTGTTCCTGTTTCCCCGTTGATGACTTCCCTGAAATAATTATAGGGGCATAGACAAGAGCAGAAAGATGATATGCTGAAAACAATACGACGGGCAGGGAGGGGGTCGCGGCATGCTAAATCAGCAACTTCAAGAACATTTCGGGTTCAATTCATTTTTAAACGGCCAGGAAGAGGTCATCCGAAAAGTCCTGGCTCGTCAATCCGCTGCCGCCATCTTTCCCACCGGCGCGGGGAAATCCCTCTGTTACCAGCTCCCGGCCATGCTGTTGCCCGGCATGACGCTGGTGGTATCACCCCTGCTTTCTTTGATGAAAGATCAACTCGATTTTCTGCTGGGAAAAAACATACCGGCAGCGCGTCTGGATTCAACCCTCGGAAGAGACGAGTACAACGCGATCCTGGAAAAAGCCAAAACCGACGCGTTAAAAGTTCTGATGATTTCGGTGGAGCGGTTTAAAAATGAACGGTTCCGATTTCATCTGGACAAGATGAACGTCTCGCTTCTGGTGGTTGACGAGGCCCATTGCATCTCCGAGTGGGGGCATAATTTCCGGCCAGAATACATGAAACTGCCCGATTATCAAAAAGAGTTCAACATCAAGCAGACCCTGCTGCTCACCGCCACCGCGACAGCGCCGGTCCTTGAAGACATGCGCGCCAAATTCAACATCTCCAAAGAGGATGTGTTTGTTACCGGATTTTATCGCGGCAACCTCTTTCTGCAGGTAACCCCCACGGCCGCATCCACAAAAAGAGAGCACCTGCTTCAAAGGATTCACGAAAAACCGGAAGCCCCTGCCATTGTCTATGTAACGCTCCAGAAAACAGCTGAAAATATATCGGAATTTCTCTGTGCCAATAAGATTAATGCCCATCCGTATCACGCCGGAATGGACTCCGGGAATAGGGAACGGATCCAAAACCAATTCATGAACGGAACCCTGTCCTGCGTCGTTGCCACCATCGCGTTTGGAATGGGTATCGATAAAAAAGATATCCGCAGGATCATTCATTATGATCTGCCCAAATCGATTGAAAACTACAGCCAGGAAATCGGGCGCTCGGGAAGAGACGGGGATCCTGCCCTATGCGAGGTGTTGGCCAACCGGGACAGTATTCATATTTTGGAAAATTTTGTTTATGGAGATACGCCGGATAAGCATTCTATCGAACAGCTCCTTAAGGCAATAAAAGACAACCCGGGGTTTGTTTGGGAAATAAAACCGATTGGGCTTTCAAATGAGATTAATATCAGAATTCTTCCCCTAAAAACATTGCTGGTCTATCTGGCCATGGAAAAAATTATCCGACCCAAATTTTCCTATTTCGATCAGTATTCATTTAAATACCAGACCGATCAGAAAAGTATCATCAACCATTTTCAAGGAGAAAGAAAACAGTTTGTAGAAGCGATTATCAATCATTGCCATACCAAGAAAGTATGGACGGATGTGGATATCCCCGCACTCCTTGACAGTTATGATACGGACCGGCAGCGGATTGTCACCGCACTGGAATATTTTGATGACAAGGGCTGGATTGTATTACAATCCCGGCAGACCGTGGAAGTCTACGACATTCTGACCCAGGCATTTGATGCCGATGCCATGGCGGAAAAGATGTATGCGCTGTTTAGAAAGAAAGAAGCGCTTGAGATTCAAAGGATACACGACATGGTCGGTTTTTTTGAAAGCGATTCGTGTATCAGCAAACGGCTTGCCGGATATTTTGGCGAATATCTTAAAAAAGAACGCTGCGGGCATTGCTCGTTCTGCAAAACCGGGAAAGCGGTTATTGAGAATGCAACCGACCTGAAACCCCTTTCCCATTTTGAATTCAAGTCGATTACAAGCGAATTTGTTCAAGTCATCGGAGACCGGTTCACTGCGGGGAATTTAACAAAGTTTCTCTGCGGCATCTACACGCCCATTTTCTCGAAATACAAGATAAAAAAACTGCCGAATTTCGGTATCTTTGAAAACTATCCATTTTTGGAAGTCAGAAACTGGATTGACGGGAAAAAGTAATGAAGGAAGTCATCCCCGACCCCGGGGTGTTGCTAAAGATTGCCAGAACAAAAATGCCATTCGGTAAATACAGTGGCCGCCGGCTGGTGGACCTGCCGGAACCGTATCTGGTGTGGCTTGCCAATAAGGGCTTCCCTAAGGGAGACCTGGGCCGCCTGCTGGGTCTTGTTTATGAAATAAAGGTAAACGACCTTGAATACCTTTTCAAACCGTTGAGATGACCCGGTGTTATCTTCCGAAGAAAAAATCAAGCCTGGGGCACCGAAAGCATCTCTATCAGGTCTTCCCGGGTAAAGGACTTTAAAAGGCCCGGATCATCCTCTTTCACCACGCCGTATAAGAGATCGCGTTTTTTTTCGATCATGGCTGCTATTTTCTCTTCCAGGGTTCCCTCAGTTACCAGCTTGAACACCTGGACGCCCCGCCGCTGGCCGATCCGATGCACCCGATCCGTGGCCTGATCTTCCCGGGCCGCGTTCCACCAGCGGTCATAGTGGATGACCACCGAGGCGGCCACCAGGTCGATGCCGGTTCCTCCGGCTCTGAGGCTCCCGAGAAACAGGCGGCACCGGGGATCGTTGTTGAAACGATCGATGATCTCTCCCCGATTCCGGCTGCTGCCGGTAAGTTTCGCATATCCGATATTAAGGCCCTTAATATGCGATTCCATGATGTCGAGCATCCCCAGGTATTGACTGTAAACCACCACCTTCTGCCCGCTGTCCAAACTCTCGGATAAAAGTTCCGTAAACAGATCCCACTTTCCCGAGGCGTATCGTTCGTATTCTTCAACCGACCCTTCGGCCAGCGCCGGATGGTTACAGATCTGCTTGAGCAGGTTGAGGAGCGCAAAGATGTGCATGTACGGAATGGATTCTGTCTCCTGCAGAAGCATGTCCAGAAGATCCGATGCCCTGGTGTCAACTGCATCCCGGTATAGTTTTACCTGATCTTCGGATAGTCTGCAGGTTCTGGTGTCCTCTATTTTTTCCGGCAGCTCTTTTAACACAGTCCCTTTAAGGCGCCGCAGGACAAAGGGCGAGATGAGTCGGCTGAGTTCCTCCTGCCGAGCAATGTTTCGATCCTGTTCAATGGGGACCTGGTATCGGCGGGAGAAGTAATCCCCAGTTCCCATGTATCCGGGGGTCGTTACATCCAGGAGCGTTTTCAGTTCGCTCAAAGAGTTTTCGATGGGGGTTCCGGTAAGACCCAGTTTGATAGTCGCCTGGACGGTTTCTGCGGCCTTATAGGCTTGGGTTTCCCGGGTTTTGATATTTTGAATTTCATCAAACACCGCAATTGAAAAGGGAATTTTGTTTATTTTAAGAATGTCTCTTCGCAAGATACCGTAAGAGGTTAAAATGACATTATTTTTATCGACGGCTCCGGCCAGGTCCCGCTGATTCCCGTAATAAACCGCTGTTTTCAGATCCGGAGCATGCTCGCGGATTTTCTTCTCCCAGTGGCTGATAACGGTGGTGGGACAGACCAGAAGATAGGGATGGACAGCCTTTTTTAACTCACGCAGCCAGACCATCAGCGCCATGGTCTGGTGGGTTTTTCCAAGGCCCATATCGTCGCAAAGCAGCCCGCCGAAACCGTTTTCAAATAAAAACAGCAACCATTCCGTGCCCCGTTTCTGATACTCCCTCAGTGACGAGGTCATCCCTTGGGTTCCGGTAAACGGCAGCGAGGGTTTCATGTCGAGCATTTTTTTCAGAACGTCGACCCGGTCCGGATCGCCCGCAAAATCGACCCGGTCTTTATCCTCTGCAATGAGTCGGAAAAAATCCATCCGGGAAAGCCGAAGCCGCTCTTTTTCACCGGAACCGGTGTCGCTCGGCATCCTGTGGGAGAAGACATCGAGCGATTGGAAAGCCGGGGCCTCGCAGTCGATCCATCCGTTATCGGTTGTAAGATATCGCTGCCGGGCCTGTTTTGCAGCCAGAATATCCCCAAGGGAAACCTTTTGATTTCCGATTCCGTATGTTACCGAAAGCCAGCACCAGTCCTGATCGATCGATTCCGGTGCGATTTTCATCCGATCGAATTTTCTGATGATTTTAAGCCGCTTGATCTTTTCATCGATCTGATAGGTGTCGCCTTTTAAAACGGGGCCGAATTCTTCCAGAAAGCTCGGCACCTGGCTTTTTTTGATGACGGTTTTAACCGGATCTTTGAATTTTTCCGGAGATGGTTTCGGATACTGGTCTTCGGCAAGAATGCCCAACTCTTCGATGTAATACAGATCTCCGTATTGAAATCGTTTGAGATCCTCCCGGTCGAAAAATTTTGCTTCACCGTCTTTTTGAATCAGGCGGAGCAGCGGCTGGATTTCTATATCCATCCCCTTGTTCAGTCGGACATTGAAAACAGCATCCAGGGGAATGGGATCAACAGCCAGACCGTGTTCATTGCATAACCCGTTTTTAAGGCCGCTCAATACCTGTTTGACTTTGATGCGAGGAATAATAATGGATAAAACGCAATGATTTTCGGAAGTTCTGCATTCCACGGCAAAAGCGCCGGATTCCTTTTCGATGACCGGATGAAACGTGCACCCGTCTGCACCAAATTCTTGGTAGCCATGGTAGCCAACCTTGTACCAGAAGGTTTCCTCAAACGTTTGACGATTGGTCTTAAGCCCCATGTCCATGAGCACCCGTTCATCATCGGTGAGGGTCAGCAGGGCAAGTTGCCGGATGACGTCTCCTCTTGCGGGAATGGTTTTCTTCTCCTTGGATACCGTGCATCTTTCAAGAAAACGGTCGAAATTATTTGAAAAATAGGTTAAAAGCGGAACTCCGGATTCGCTGAAAATCTTTAGAACCGTTTCGGTCGTAGCCACTCGGATGGTTTCCGGCTTAACCGAAGTGCCATCCGCCATGGTTTTGGCAAACCGGTACCAGATGCTCGACCCGAAATCATCACCAAGGGTCATTTTTTTGCTTTTATCCCGAATCTGGCCGCGGATCCGGGACAGATCCTTAAGATGGGAACATGTCTTTGACCGAGACACGTTGCAGGAACAGGACCGGTGGCCGGCGCGTCCGGAGGGCGCTTCAACCCGGATGGCGATGCCGGGCCATTTGTCCCCGGGGTCCGGCATCAACGCCACGGCATTTCGGTGAAATTCCAAACGGTTCAGGTCTTTATTTGGAACAGGGCATTTTACCGGTAACATTTTTGGTGGTGGTTGTTTTTTTTCGGGTGTTTTCGTCTTATTTGTCTTTGCCATGATAAGTTTAGCGTCATAGAATAGAATTTGGAAAAAGGTTCTATAACAACAATGGTCCCATTATTCCATGGCAAAGTCAGAATTCATGAAAAGAGCATTCGACATTTGACCAATTTTTTCCATATCTGTATATAACCTAAACTGATCGGTTCCAGGTTCAAGGTTCAGAGGTTAAAACCGATTGAAACCGTGTATGATATTGTACGGGAACGAGAATATTTCGCATAATCCAATGGGTGGAATTATCGTATCATTACCCAAAGCTGCAGGGTGATTGAGGTCTTTCAACCCAGAACGCTGAACTCAGAACTGCTTAACCTATGTATAAGATTCATCCGTAAAGGTATATATGGACCCAAAAGACTATTATCAGATTCTCGGCATTGAAAAAGATGCCGACCCGAAGCAGATCAAGGAAGCATACAGGGATCTGGCGTTTAAATATCATCCGGATCAAAACGCATCCGATTCGGGTACGGTTGAAAAGATGCAGGCCGTTAACGAAGCCTATGCGGTTTTGTCAAACCCGGAAAAAAAGAACGAATATGACAACCTGAAACAGCAATACGGATCTACGGCCTACAACCGGTTTCGCAACAGCTACACTGAGCAGGATATTTTTCAGGGTTCCGACATCCACCAGGTGTTTGAGGAGATGGCAAAAAACGCCGGAATGAGAGGATTCGACGAAATATTCAAACAGTTTGAAGGCCGGGGATATCGCCGGTTTGAAACAAAACGGCCGGGGCTTCATGTCAAGGGGTTTGTCTTTTCCGGCTGGCTGGGCGGCAAGGGGCCCTTTTACAAACTGGGGCAGAATCTGTCCAGACTGTTGACCGGGGGCGCCGGTGCGACACAAATCGCCCAGAGGGGTCTGGATATCTACGATGTCATCCAACTCCAGCCCGACCATGCAAAACAGGGCGGCCCTTTTGCATATTACAACAGAAAAAGAGATAAAAAGCTGGTGGTCCGGATTCCGCCATATACCAAGGAAGGTCAGAAAATAAGGCTCTCCAGGATGGGAGAAGCGGGGCGGGGCGGTGGGATGCCCGGGGATCTTTTTCTAAAGGTAAATATAAAAAAGCCCCTTATCGAACAATTTAAGGGGCTTTTCGATTCTTTCCGTAAAAAATAGAATTGTCTCTATTTATAAATCTCCGGGTTGGCCAGGAATTTCGGTTTCCCTCCCCCAAGGACTGCCGCCATATCTTCCGCCATCATCTTAAACGACCGGTACATGCTTCTTTTGGTCATGGCGATGGCATGGGGGGATGTCAGGCAGTTGGGCAGCTTAAAGACGGGGTGGCTGACATCCGGCGGTTCCGGTTCGAACACATCCAGACCCACACCGGCCAAGGGGCCGTCTGTGAGTGCTTCGTACAGGACATCGAGGCTTTCGACAACGCCGCCTCTTGCCAGATTTATCAGATAGGACCCGGGCTTCATGAGCGATATCCGTTCACGGTTGATAAGGCCCCGGGTGTCGTCATTTAGCATCGTGTGCAGAGAGACAAAATCTGAACGCGCCAAAAGATCTTCAAGGCTGACAAGGGTTACACCCAGTGCGGTTGCCGTCTCTTCCGATACAAAAGGGTCATAAGCCAACACGGTCATGTCGAAGGGGCGAATCAGTTCGGCCAGTTTTTGTCCGATTCTTCCGAATCCGATAATACCCAGTGTGCCACCATCAAGATCTCCGGAAAACTCTCCGAATCGGCTGGCCCAGTTCCCTTTTTTAAACTCCGCATCCCAGTAGTAGGATCTTTTGCAGAGTGTGAGCATAAAGGTAATGGCTGCTTCGGAAACCGACTGGGCGTTTGCTCCGGGGGTAATGACAACCGGTATCTTCCGGGTGTTTGCGGTGGGGATATCCACAAGATCATATCCGACGCCGGATCGGCCGATGACCTTTAATGCCGGTGCCGCCTCAATCACACGGGCGTTTCCGATGCCGTCTCCTCGCAGAACAATGCCCACGGCATCTTTAACAATTCCTATGATCGCATCTTCAGAGCCGTCCTCTGCAACAACGATTTCACCAAAGGGTTTTAAAATGTCTATGGCCACCTCGCCGATGGGGCCGCTGCACGCAATCGTGGGTGCTGTCATCGTTTCACCTCCGCCTATTTGAATTTGCCGCAAGTCGAAGCGATGTTATTCAGACCGGCCGCCACACACCCGCCATCGGATCCCACAACGAGAAATTTAAATCCCTTTGCGATCCAGCTTTCCAGATAGTCCGGTTTGGGTACCAGGATACCCGCAGTCTTTCCGTGGGCCTTGCATGCCTCGGCCACCTTATCCAGTGCCTTTAAAAAATCGGGGTGTTCGTAACTATCCGCCATTCCCATACTGACGCTTAAATCAAGAGGGCCCACAAAGAGAACGTCCACACCCTCCACCGCTGCGATCTCTTCGGCGGCCTGAACGCTCTGGACGGTTTCCAGCTGCACAACGGTAAGAAGGTTTTTGTTGGCTTCTGCGAAATAATCACCAAAATTCTGACCGAATCCGCACGCCCGGTTAAATTTCGCAACACCCCGAATCCCTTCCGGTGGGTATCGCATGGCCTTGGCCGCCTGTTTTGCCTGGGCCGCGTCGGTGACATAAGGGACCATGATGCCGGCAGCGCCGAGATCCAGCACCCGTTTGAACCGGGGCGCATCATTCCAGGCGATCCTGACAACCGCCGGTGCGTGATTAATGCTGGTTGCCTGCATCTGCGGGATGAGCTCACTGTAATCCCCGGTGCCGTGTTCAAGGTCGATCCATGTCCAGTCAAATCCTGCGGCCCCGATCATCTCTACGGTCAGGCTTGACCCGAGGTTTGCACCGATCCCAAGCATGACCTCGCCGTTTAATACGCGTTCGCGAATGTACTGCATAAATGACTCCTTCTTGGTAATTTGAAATATTGGCGGTGATATAATCAAAAACAGATGCATGGCGCCGGCATTAACGCAGAAAACACTGTCTGCGACAGCGCCGCTATCGCATCAGAACAAAAAAAACTCTTTCCAGTCAAGGGTTTATAGAAAAATGAGGGACCGGTGTCAAGAAAAGATCCAAACCCCGTCAATCATAGGTGAGCAGAACATCCGGGTCGAATTCAAATTTGCATCCGCAGTCTGTGCATTCGGCATTCTCGTCTTCTGTTTCGGTTAAATCCACCTTTGCACTGAAGCAATGGGGACATTTCAGATTGGCCAAAAATTCCTGAATTTTGCACCATTTTTTTGCACCCAATTTCATCATGGGTTCACCTCCTCTGTTTTTTTTGGTTAAACACTCAATTTTTTCCACTCAACGATCAAATGAAAAATATGCACAATTCGACTGACCGTCAACAGGAAAGAAAAATGTCTAAACTTTTCAAACATAATGCCGATACATAAATTAAAGGGCTTCTCAAATGTCCGTGCATCTTGTTAGACCGTGCAGCTTTAAACAAAAAAAGCAAAGAATCTTTAACAGGTGAGGTGCACCGGCAACAATAACGGCATAATGGGAAGCCTTTTTTTTTATTACCCTGCCACGTGCCGGTTTTTGTGCGTATGCATCAGATCACTTAAGGCTCTAATCCGTATATTCGATCACGTTTTTATCTGGACAAATATCTTGCAGCATTTGACATTTAAAGTTTGAAATTTGAAGTGCCTAAAGTGAGCTAAAATTGTGGAACGCGCTTTTCGCGCGGTCATTATAATTGATAGAATGCTTAAATTTTAGGCACTTCAAATTTTAGGCACTTCAAACTTTTTCATTGAATGAACAAACCGAATTGTAATACGTTACGGTATTTTAGAATACGTGTACTAAGATCCCGCCTCTGCTGCTTCCAAAGTCTACCGGTTGACTCTTTATGTAAATTCTGATAGCCGCATCAGTAGCATTTTCCGCTGCTTTGGAAGATTTTTTCTACTTCTATACGGATATACGGTTGTAATATGGATACTTTCTTGTCAGACAAGCATCGCTCGGTGCGCCGATCGGTCCGCACTTTTTGTGAACGTGAAATCCTGCCCATTGCCAGAGACATTGATCAGGAAGCGGCTTTTCCATGGGAGGCGGCTGAAAAAATGGGCCGTCTGGGATACTTTGGTATTCAGGTGCCCCAGGCACTGTCCGGTGCCGACCTGGACACGGTCAGCTATATGATCATCATCGAAGAGGTTTCAAAGGCCAGCGCAAGCCTCGGTCTCTGTTTGAGCGTACACAACAGTGTGGCGGTATTTCCAATCCAGGCCTTTGCAACCGAGAAGCAGAAAAAAAGATGGCTGCCGCCGCTTTGCCGGGGTGAAAAAATCGGCGCCTTCTGCCTTACAGAGCCCAACGCCGGATCGGATGCAGGCGGCATCGAGGCCACGGCCATCCGCGACGGCGACCATTATGTGGTCAATGCAAACAAGGTATTTGTAACAAACGGAGGCATTGCCGATATCTGTCTGATGTTTGTTCGAACGGACCCGGGAGCCGGACGCAAAGGCATCAGTGTGCTTGTTGCCGAAAGGGGCATACCCGGATTCGTCGTGGGGGACCTTGAAGACCTGTGCGGCGTAAGGGCAAATCCGGTCTGTTCCATCCGGCTTTATGACTGCCGGATTCCGGTCGACAATCTCCTTTCCACAGAAGGCATGGGGCTTCGAATCGGGCTGGCCGCCCTGGATGCCGGGCGTGTCGGAATTGCCGCCCAGGCCGTCGGTATTGCCCAGGCCGCGCTTGAGGAATCGGTTCGATATGCCAAACAGCGACGGCAGTTCAATGTGCCGATTTCAAAGCATCAGATGATTCAATCCATGATCGCAGATATGGCAACCCAGGTGGATGCCGCACGTCTGATGGTCTACCGGGCAGCGGTTTTAAGGGATCAGAGCAAATCCTATTCCCAGGCTGCGGCCATGGCCAAACTCTTTGCCTCCGAGGTCTCAACCGCAGTGACGGATCTGGCCGTTCAGATTCACGGAGGATACGGATATTCAAGATCGTATCCTGTGGAGCGGTATTACCGGGATGCCCGGGTCACCCGGATTTATGAAGGAACGTCGGAAATTCATCGGATCGTTATCGCCCGGGGGGTTTTAGGGGATTAGGAGAATATGGCACATATCATTGTTTGTATAAAATCGGTCATGCTGGAGGCGCCCACAGGGCGCAGTGTCCGGACATCCGAAAATTGCGACCTCAACCCGTTTGACCGGCCGGCCATCGACATGGCGCTCCGGCTCCGAAAGGAGCTGGGCGGTACGGTAACCGCTTTATCCATGGGGCCGGGCTCCTGTGAGTTCGCCATATATGATGCCGTGGCCATGGGTGTTGATCGCGGTGTACTGTTGAGTGATCCGGCCCTGGCCGAATCAGACACCCTGGCGACGACAACGGCGCTGGCTGCTGCCGTAGAAAGGCTTGGGCCCTATGACCTGGTTCTGTTCGGCACCCGCACCAGCGACAGCGACACCGGCCAGGTCGGTCCGCAAACAGCGGTGCTGCTCGGAATCCCCATGGTAACCGGTGCCGTTTTTATTGAAAACACCGAATCCGGATTGACCGTTTTGCGACGTTCGGACGGGTTTCTTGAAACATTTGCGCTCTCCTATCCTGCTGCCATGACCATCCATCCTTCGGCGGCACAACCCATCGATGCCGGGCTTTCGGGCATATCGACCGCCTATGACGGGGAAACCGTTGAGAAGTGGTCTCTGAAAGATATCGGCCTTTCACCCAGGCAGGTGGGTGAGGCCGGCTCTCCGACCCGGGTGACCGCATTGAACCGAGCAAAGCGTGAGAGAAAATGTGAATTTATTTCCGGGGAAACCGAAGAACAGGCGGATACGCTGATTCATCACCTTCTCGAACAGGGATTGATCGGATAAAATGTTATGACGAAACATGTTTATTCAGATATTTGGGTATATGGGGATTTAAGATCCGACCGATTTTTTGAATTTAGCCTGAAAGTACTGGCAGCGGCGGTAAAGCTTTCTTTGAGCACGTCGGGCCAGGCGGCCATGGTCTTTGCGGCAAAGCCTGAAAACGCCGGGTCCGGTCCTGTGGCGGAAGCATTTCCGGCAGTCCCCCTTGACCAAGCCCGGAAAGCAGCCATCGGGCATGGCGCCAATCGGATCTATGTTTTAGAGAGCAAGCATTTTCTGGAAACACGTGCCGATATTCATGCGGCCGCCATGGCGAAGTTTGCCAAATCCCGTAAACCCCTGCTGGTGCTCTTTCCATCCACCGAATTCAATCGAGAGGTGGCGGCCGGGGCCGCCAGGCGCTGCAATGCCGGATTGATTGCAGACTGTCTGGATCTGAATGCCTCCTCGGAAGGAATTAAGGCAACGTGTCCATCCTGGGGTGGTGAAATTCTGGCAGACATCGTTTTTTCCGGAAAACGCAGAACCGGTTTTGCAACGGTCCAGCCCCATGCATTTAAAAAACTTTCGGTTCCGGGTAAACCCGGCACCATGGAAAATATTCCGGTGGGTCCGATCCGTATTCCCAAAGGCCTCAGACGCATCGCAAGTGCGGTAGAGCCCGCCGAGCACCGAAAACTTGAAGATGCCGAACTGGTTGTCGTGGGGGGTGCCGGCCTCGGCACGGCAGACGGTTTTGCAATGGTTCGACAGCTTGCCGCTTCTCTGGGCGGAGAAATCGGTACCACCCGACCGCCGGTGCTTCAGCACTGGGTGGATGGAGAACTTCTTATCGGACAAACCGGTAAAACCGTGCGGCCCAAACTTCTTTTTTCCATCGGCACATCCGGTGCAATCCAGTATACGGCCGGTATCCTGGAGTCTAAAAAGATCGTGGCCATCAACCGGGATCCGGCTTCTCCGATTTTTCAAATCGCCGATATCGGGGTGGTGGCCGATGCCAAGGCATTTCTGCCGGTCTTTGTTTCAAAGGTCAGGCAGCGGGTGATGCGAAACCTGGCCGATGCCTTGTCGGATCAGGATACCGATGCAAAAGATACAAGCTTCGGCGAAAAAATCCGTCAGCTCAGAAAATCCCATGCATGGTCTGTGGAATCCCTGGCCGAGGCAACGGGCCAATCTCCGGAGTTTGTCAAACAGGTTGAAAACAACGAAACCTCTCCATCGGTCAGCTTTTTACTCCGGTTGGCCAGTTCACTGAAGGTAGACCCCGGTACATTTCTAAGAGAAGAAGAAAAAACAAAAATCCGCAACATGCGGGCCCAGGCCTATATGAAACGGACCCGGAGCTACAACTACCAGACCCTCACAAACGGGGCGGAAAACGACCATCTCCGGGCGTTTTCAATAACCATCGAATCGAGACAGACCCATAAACCGGTGGCTTACAAACACGAGGGGGAAGAATTCATGTATGTCATCGAGGGGCATGTTGAATTGTCCTTGGGCGGAAAGATACAGGATTTCAAGCCCGGTGAATCGATCCATTTCCATTCCAATATCCCTCATAAATTAAAAAATCTATCCAATGAAACCACCCGGCTGCTGGTGATTCTGTACACGATTTAATCCGCCAGGGCCGGACAGGTTCCCCGTCCCTTTGGGCTGCGGGGTCGTTCACTATGATCAATCCTGCCGGTCTTTCCCCTTTGCATACCCGATGCCGACCAGGGCTTCGGTCATCTCATCGAGGATAAGGGGGTCATCGATGGTTGCCGGAATGTTAAAGGGTTTGCTGTCGGCGATTTTCTGGATCGTTCCCCGGAGGATTTTACCGGACCGTGTTTTCGGCAGACGCCTGACAACCGTCGCCGTTTTAAAGGATGCCACCGGACCGATCCGGTCCCTGACCATCCGGACCGACTCGGTAATAATGTCATCCGGGCTTCGGTCAACCCCGGCATTTAAAACCAGAAAACCGATAGGCACCTGCCCCTTTAATCTGTCATCGACGCCCAGCACCGCACATTCGGCAACGTCCGGATGATCGGCAAGTACTTCTTCCATGGCCCCGGTGGACAAACGGTGGCCGGCAACGTTTATGATGTCGTCGGTTCGACTCATGACAGACGCATAACCGTCTTTGTCGATAAAACCGGCATCCGAGGTCTTGTAGTAGCCGGGAAACTCTTTAAGATAAGCGCTGATAAACCCCGGGTCGTTTTTCCAGAGTGTCGGCAGGCTACCGGGGGGAAGCGGTAATTTAACCACAAGGGCGCCGATGTCACCGGCTTTAACCGGACTGCCGTCTCCATCGACAACTTTAAGGTCCCATCCCGGAGCCGGTTTGGTGGCAGATCCCTCTTTAATCGGATACTGGTGAAGCCCGAGGCAATTGCCGGCAATGGTCCAGCCGGTCTCTGTCTGCCACCAGTGGTCGATGACCGGCACGCCCAGGCTGTTTTCCGCCCATCTCAAGGTGTCCGGATCCAGTCGTTCTCCGGCCAGAAACAGCGCTTTGAAACTGGACAGGTCATAGTCTTTTATCATCTCCGCCCGGGGGTCTTCCCGTTTAATGGCTCGAAATGCGGTGGGGGCTGTAAACAACACGTTGACGTTGTGGTCGGATATCACCCGCCAGAAAACGCCGGCATCCGGGGTGCCGACCGGTTTGCCTTCAAAAAGGATGGTGGTACAACCCTTTAAAAGCGGGCCGTAAACAATGTATGAATGTCCCACAACCCAGCCCACATCAGAGGCTGCCCAGTAGACGTCTCCGGCATCGACATTATAGATAGCCCCCATGGTCCATTTTAACGCAACCAGGTGTCCCCCGTTATCCCTTACAACCCCTTTGGGTATACCGGTGGTGCCGGAAGTGTAAAGAATGTAAAGCGGATCGGTGGCGGCCACCGGGACACAGTCATGGGGTTCAGCCTCTTTTATCGCCTCGTCCCAGTCAAGATCACGGCCTTTGACCATTTCAGCCGTCTCCATGGGCCGCTGTTTTATAATGCACACATGCGGTTTAAATTCCGCCATGTCGATGGCACTGTCCAGAAGCGGTTTATAGGCGATCACCCTTTGGGGTTCGATACCGCATGAGGCGGAAACCACGGCCTTTGGTTTGGCATCGTTGATCCGTACCGCAAGCTCTCTTGCCGCAAACCCGCCGAATACAACAGAGTGAACCGCTCCCAGCCGTGCACTGGCCAGCATGGCAATAACCGCCTCCGGGATCATCGGCATATAGATCAGTATCCGGTCGCCTTTTAAGATCCCCTGGGATGCCAGGGCTCCGGCGAACCGGGCCACTTCGTCCCGCAGCTGGCGGTAGGTAAACTTTTTTATCGTCTCTGTCACCGGGCTGTCGTAAATCAGTGCATTCTGGTCTCCTCGGCCGTTTTCAATGTGGAAGTCCAGTGCATTGTAACAGGTATTGACCTCGCCGCCGGTAAACCAGCGATAAAAGGGCTTGTCGGTATCGTCGAGCACTTTGTCCCATCTTTTAAACCAGTGACAGTCTGCGGCTGCCGCCGCCCAGAAGCGTTCCGGGTCCTGGATGGATTCTCGGTGTGCGATCTCGTAGGGATTGCCCATTGTTATTCTCCTTAATGCTCTGATTCGTATATACGGTAACGAATTATTATCAGAAAATTTATCCTGGATAAGCCGGCATTTGAAGTTTGAAGTGCCTGGAATGAGCTGAATAAGTTTGGTTTAACAGATTTAGGATGTCAACCTGTATTTTAACTGATTCGGGCAGCATCCCTATGGGCGTATGACATATCGGTCTCCCCTTTTTTATTTATCATACGGTGGTTAAACACACAGGCATCGATGTCGCTGCTTTCTTCGTACTTGCCATTTACTGAGAACTCCTTTAATAAAAAAACAAAGTAGACGCTAATATTAAGGAGAGGAAAACTCATGGCTGATCTGGCAATAGATTTTGCAGGCATTCCGTTAAAAAATCCGATCCTCTTATCATCTGCCGAACCGACATTTAATTTCGAAGCTATGAAGAAAGGCATTGACCAGGGCATCGGCGGTGTTGTGGCAAAATCATTCACCGATGCAGAGTCTCTTAAAATTCTGGCCAAAAAGCCTTTGATGTCTCTACTGGACGAAGATCATCTTGTCGCGGCGGGAAAAATCCCGGGTATGTACACACACATCTCACGAACCTCTTTTGCAAAGGAAAATCTGGATGATTGGCTCAAAATCCTGGACCGGACCGTCCGATATGCAAATGAAAGGGACGCGATTGTCATCGGCAGCGTTGCCGGGAGCACACCGGAGTCCTGGATCGATCTCACCAAGCGTCTGGAAGAGACCGGTGTGGACATGGTAGAATTGAATTTCGGCTGCCCCCACTACGGCCCGGAAGGACAACTCGGCGGTCCGGTGGGACAATATGATGATGTTGCCGGCCCTCTGGTCCGGTCCATTAAAAAAAAGGTCTCCATACCGATTATCGTAAAAGAAACCCCACAGCTGTCCAATATCGTTGCTTCGGTGCGCAGGGTGCATGAGGCGGGTGCCGATGCGGTGACACTGACCAACAGATTCTTGGGACTCACCATGGACATCGAAAACAGCAGACCCCTAATCCATGGCGTGGGCGGCTGCGGGGGGCCTTGGGTAAAACCGTTTACGCTCAGGGCAATCCATCAGGTCGCTGCGGCCCTGGACATCCCCATCAGCGGATCCAACGGCGCTACGAACTGGAAGGATGCACTGGAGTTTATGATGCTGGGCGCCGGCACCGTACAGTTTTGCACGGCGGTGATGGTACACGGCTACGGATTGCTCGCCGAAATTCTAAAAGGAATGTCCGGCTTTATGGATCGGAAAGGATATTTTTCCGTCAGGGAAATCATCGGTGCGGCCAACCCGTACGTGCTTCCCTATTCGGAGATTGCCTCAAAGCCCCGGGAGCCCTATCGTGTGGACCCGGAAAGGTGCAGTCAGTGTGGCTCCTGCCGTGAAGCCTGTTTTTACGAAGCCATGACCTGGAAGGACGATCGTCCGCAGATCATAGATAAATGCACCGGCTGCGGCTTTTGTCGATCCTTTTGCCCGGAAAATGCCATAATTCCAAAAACAAAGAGGGGGGCGAAGACACATGAATGACCTTAGCGTCGAGTTTGCTGGGCTGAAACTGAAAAATCCGATCATCGTTGGGGCGGGTCCGAATACCAAAAGTTATCCAACCGCAGTAAACTGTATGAAGGCAGGTTTCGGCGGTATCGTTATCCGCAGCCTGCACATGCAACACCTTACCGATGAGATAAAGCCGATCCGTGAATTTTGGCGTGTAACCGGCACGGATAAAGACCTCACCAAAGACCCTTATTCCTTTCAATCAACCGGTGCCCAGGCACGACGTGTAAAAACCGGTGCGGCTCCCGGATTCGGGGGTGCCGCCAGAGTCCCGAAACTTGAAGAGTGGGCTGAAATCGTGCAGAAGATCACACGAGCCGCAAAAGACTATGATTGTGCCGTCATCGCAAGCCTTGGATGGTGCGGGAGCAATATTTCGGATCCTGAAGTTTGGAAAGCCGAAGCCCGGGCCATGACCGAAGCCGGGGTGGATGCCCTCCAGCTGCACACCGGACCGAGCCCGGCCACCGAACCGGGCCGATATATGATGGTGGATCCTGAAAGATATCTCGTCATGCCGATCAGCGCAACCAGGGAGGGGTCCGATCTGCCGATTTTTCCAAAGATACCGGTTGATTGCTGCGACACGATATCAATGGCCGGGGTTGCTCAAAAAGCCGGTGCGGCGGGAATCGTCCCGGTCACCCGATGGATATCGATACCGATTGATATCGAAAACGAGCAGGAGCCTGTCTGGCGAGGTCCCGGATTCGGTGGGCCCTGGTCGGTTCCGATTATGAACGGACTCATATTCCGCATGCGGCATCATGCCACCCATCCGATCAGTTACATCTATTCAAAGGATGCCTCGGCCCAGTTTCCGAATGCAATACCGGTAACGGTGCCGATCATACCATCGGGGGGGGTGAGAACCGGAGCGGATGTCATCGGCTATATGATGGCCGGAGCCGATGCAGCTGAAATTTGCGCCCAGGTTATACTCGAAGGCGTGGGTGTCTATAAGCGCATTGAAGCGGAGATTTGTCATTGGATGAATAAGAAGGGATATCGGGCGATAAAAGAATTTCAGGGGATTGTAAAATTGCTGGAACCCGAGCAGGTTCAAAACATCCCCCAGTGGCGACCGGTTGTGGATGCCGCCCTTTGCACGGCCTGTGAGGACTGTATACGGGCCTGCACCAACGAGGCGATCCGCCTGGCTGACGACACCGCCCATATCGATGACCATCTTTGCGAAGGATGCCGCTCCTGTTTCTACATCTGCCCGATGGATGCGATTTCTCTGGAAGAGTAATAATTTCTTGACATGAATCTGCGGGCATGCATATTTGAGACAGAATCGAGACACCCCGCAGCCCTGCGTCCTCTAACCGTATAGAAGAGAGGAATCGACTAAATGAAACTGTCACTGTCCATCCGCGTTGCAGAGAGCTTCAATAATAAGAGACATCTGGATATTCCTTTACCTGATCTGGCTAAAATTGCAAAAGATGCCGATTATCAAGCGGTTTGCATGCGTGCATCCGGAGTCGGTGTACACAGCCCCAAAGAACAGGTCATATCGGCAAGGAAACTGCTGGACGAACTGGGCCTTGAAGTGTCCATGGTCACCGGAGATTTTGTCGTACCGGAAAATACAGAGGAAGGCCCTCAATGCCTGCGTAATATAACACCCTACCTCGAATTGACGGAAATGCTGAGAAGTGACCTGATCCGGGTATGTATCAAAACCGAGGAAGATATCCCTTTTGCACAGAAAGCCGCCGATGAAGCAAAGGAGCGCGGCATCAGGCTTGCGCATCAGAGTCACACGCTCAGTCTTTTTGAAACCGTTGAAGGATCCATAGACGTTTTAAAAAGGATCGGGCGCGACAACTTCGGACTGATCTATGAACCGGCAAATCTGGCGCTGTGCGGTGAGGACTACGGTCCGGATACGCTCCGGGCGTTTGAACCCTGGCTTTTCAATGTATACCTGCAAAACCACACACCGGATCCGGACGGCGTGATGGAGATGCCGATCTGGAAACTGGGGAAAGTCATGTCCACCATACGCCCCCTTGATGCACCGGGAGGAATCAATTTTCAATCTGTATTCGATGGGCTTAAGGCGATTGGATTCGATGGGCACATCACATTGCACCAGGCCTTTGCAGGAGATGCAGATCCCCGGGAGGCAGCCATTCGGTCGGCAAATTTCTTAAGATCACTTATATAACCCGGGTTGCACGATTCAGCATAAAAATTGGAAAAATATGCCGGCAGTCCTGCGGCGGAATGGATGGTAAGATGAAAATCGCAAAGTTTGTCATCGGTGAAAAAGAACGGTACGGTGAGGTTCAGGGAAACCGTATATGTGAAATTCGAGGCGATATATTCAGTGGCGACTTTGAGGTAACCCAGACGGAATACCCCCTTGATAAGGTAAAGTTTGCCCCCGTGACAAATCCGACCAAGGTGATCGGACTCGCAGTAAACTACAGCGATCATGCGGCCGAGCACAACACCACGACCCCTGAAGACCCCTGGTTTTTTTTGAAACCACCGAGTGCGTTAATCGGTCACAAAGAGACCATTATCCTCCCGCCGAATGCAAAACAGGTTGAATATGAAGCGGAGCTGGTTTTTGTAATAAAGGATAAAATAAAAAATGTTCCGGTAGAAGAGGCGCTTGACCACATACTGGGCTACACATGCGGAAACGATGTATCGGCCCGTGATATCCAGGAGAAAGATCGCACCTGGCCCAACCGGGCAAAGGGATATGATACCTTCGCCCCGGTAGGACCCTATATTGTCACCGACATCGATCCCGGCAATCTGAAGATCGAGCTCTTTCAAAACGGAGAACTTCGCCAATCTTCAAACACAAGCTATCTGGTATTTGATGTTCCCACGCTTGTCAGCTTCATCTCTCGGGAGATGACCCTTTTCCCCGGGGACCTGATATATACCGGAACCCCTTCGGGAGTCGGCCCCATCAGCGACGGAGATCTAATCGAGGTTAAGATTGAAAACATCGGAACCCTCACCAATTTTGGGAAACGACCCTAAGTAAAAGATTATTTAGCCATGGCATCTGAGAAGATCAAAAGAATAAGAAAACTCGCACAATATGCTCAAATCTCATCAACCTTTATCGTCCTGCTTATCCTATGGCAGGTGGGTGTAAAAATCCTCGATGTAAAGGCTTATATCCTTCCCCCGCCGACACAAATCGTGCTGGAGTTGTTTAATAGCTGGGATCAGATTTACGCCCACGCACTGATCACCGCCAGCGAGATCCTGATCGGATTCTTTCTCTCCATCCTTATCGGCATCCCCATGGCGCTGGCCATCTCTTTTTCCAGATTCTTTCAAAGAACCCTCTATCCCGTCCTTGTTTTTTTCCAACTCATACCCAAGATCGCCCTGGCGCCGCTATTTATTATCTGGTTCGGATTCGGGATGTTCCCCAAGGTCCTTATCACGTTTCTCTTGTCCTTTTTTCCGGTTGTCATCGACTCCATCGTGGGTTTCACTTCTCTTCACATCGAGGCGGTGTATCTGGCCCGATCCATGGGCGCCAGCAATAAAGACTTCTTCTTTAAAGTGCAGCTGCCCAATGCCCTGCCCAATATCTTTGCCGGCATCAAGATGGCAATGGCTTTTTCCACCGTGGGCGCGGTGGTGGGCGAATTTGTCGGGTCTTCGGAAGGGCTGGGATACCTTCTGCTCGTTGCCAACGGCGATCTGAACACGCAGCTGCTCTTTGCGTGTCTTCTTGTTCTGAGTACCATCGGGCTCATTTTTTACTATATCATCGAATTGATCGAGAAGGTCTCCATTCCGTGGCATATTTCCAAAAGACCCCTCGAAGGCGGCGCAACCTTGTAAGCATTTATTAACCCAACAAACCGGTATAGGAGGGAAAAATGAACGCAAATGGTAATAGTTTTTCAAAGAAAGCTGTCCTGACCCTATCGTTGGCCCTCTTCATTATGATGGGCTTTCTGGCCGTAACGGGCATAAATACAACCGCCGCTGCAGCGGATAAAGTATCGGTCCGGATGAACTGGTACTGGGGGGGGATCCATACCCCGTTTTTCCTTGCCAAGGAACGCGGATATTACAGTGACAACGGCATCGATATCACCATCGAGGAAGGAAGAGGTTCAGGGACAACGGTTAAACTCGTCGGCAATAAATCCAACGACTTCGGTCTTGCCGATGCGGGGACATCAATCATTGCCGCCACAAAGGGAGTACCCATAAAGTGTGTTTTCACGCTGAACAAATCAGATCTGGCCGTTGTCTTTTTAGAGAAGACAAACATAAAAAAGGCAAAGGACCTCGAGGGGAAAAAGATTGCCGTTACGGCAGGTGATTCCCTCCATCAGATGTTTCCGGCTGTTATGAAAGCCAACAATCTGGATGAAAAGAAGATAAAATTACTCTTTATGGACCCTGCCGCCAAACCGGTCGCCGTTATGGAAGGGCGCGTCGATGCCCTCCTGGGCGGCATCACTGATCAGCCGGTCATCATGCGCAACAAGGGGTTTCCGACCTCTACCATCACGTTTTCGGATCTGGGCGTGCCGACGGTCGGGCTTGCCATTTGTGCCAACAGCGATATGGTAAAAAACAATCCCGATCTTGTTAAACGGTTTGTGGCGGCCACTGCCAAAGGGTGGGTCGATGCGGTCAAGGATCCCAACGCCGCGGTGGAGGCGCTGCTAAAGTATCACAAACGGGACAGAAAGGTTCTCATCCAAAGCCTCGAGGTCATTACCCAGAATCTGCTCTATTCCCAAACCGATATCGGTCCGGGCGATATCAAACACTGGCAGTCCACCTACGACATTCTCAACAAGTATCGGGGGCTCAAAAGCGACAAACCCATCGGCGATTTCATCACCAATGAGTTCTTTAAATAAGATTGCAGACAGGGTGTAGAAAATTGAGAGGGGGGAAACCGAGGTGATAGACCCTCGGTTTCCTCTTTTTTTCATTAAAATACGAATTTTTTACGAACAGACCGGCTGGGTTTGAAAATAAACGGAGGACACCGAACAGAAATGAAAGACCAGGGCGCTGCATCCCACTTTATCAATGTCTCCCACCTGGATAAAAAATATATTACCATGGACGGGGATATTCAAGCCATCAAGGACGTGTCATTTACGGTTCGCAAGGGGGAGTTCGTATCGGTTCTGGGTCCGAGCGGGTGCGGTAAGAGCACCATGCTTCTTATCCTCGCCGGTCTGCTCTCAAAAAGTGAAGGGGACATCTCCATCGATGGAAAGCCCATCGAAGGACCCCAGACCAATGTGGGGATCATCTTCCAGGATCATGCACTTCTGGATTGGCGCACGGTGCTTCAGAATATCATGCTCCAGATCGAGATGCGCAAAATGGACCGATCCGCCTATCTGCCCAAGGCTATGGAGTTGATCGAGTCCGTGGGGCTTTCAGGATTTGAAAACAAATACCCCTTTGAACTCTCCGGCGGCATGCGCCAGCGTGTTTCCATATGCCGGTCGCTCATCCATTCTCCGCCCCTGCTTCTTATGGATGAACCGCTCGGTGCGCTGGATGCCCTCACAAGGGAGCAGATGAGAATCGATATTGAAAAGATCTGGTTAAAAGAAAAACAGACCGTTCTTTTCATTACCCACAGCATCAGCGAGGCGACGCTTTTGGCAGACCGGGTTATTGTGATGACCCAGCGTCCCGGCGAGATACATATGAATGTGGAGATCGATCTTCCCCGGCCACGGCATCTTAAGGTCCAGGAATCTGAAAAATTTACGGAATACTGTAAGATGATCACCGATGTTTTCCTGGCACATGGTGTGCTGAGATATTAAGTGACCACCAACTCATTTACGGAGGGATGTTATGAAATTTGTGACTTTTGCCTACAAAAACAGTATCAGCTACGGCATCTTAGAGGAGGAGACACTCTTTGACCTGCCGGCAGCGGCCCGGTCTCTATCTGGCGAAGGGCAACAATGCCCGTATGCCGAGGGCGGTCAGTTCCCCCCGGATCTGCTTTCCCTGCTCGACCTTGAAGAAAACTTTCCCAAGGCCGCTGCCTGGGTCCTGGACAAAGTGAAGGAGAAAGGGATCGTAAGCAGCGGAAGCGGCCAGGCTGAAAAATACAAGGTTCTTGCCGTTTCCGGCGTCACCCTCAAGGCCCCCCTTCCGAGTCCTCGGAAGGTCTTTTGTGTGGCTGAAAATTACACGGAACATATTGCAGAAGCAAATCGCGAAGATCTGGAGCACAAAGAAAGCAGTATTCCGCGTATCTTTATAAAGCCCGTCAGCAATACGATGATCGGCCCGGAAGAACCCATCATCGTTTCAAAAAATGCCGTCGTCACAGACTGGGAGGCTGAACTTGCGGTGGTCATCGGAAAACGGTGCAAGTACGTACCGGCGCAAAACGCGCTCGAATACGTCGCCGGATACACGATCTTTAATGATGTGTCCGAAAGGGATCTCACCATTAAAAACCGGACCGTATCATCGGACAGGGATCGTTTTTTTGCCTGGTTAAACGGCAAATGGCTCGACTCGTTTGCACCTACCGGCCCCTATTTTGTCACCCAAGATGAAGTCGGTGATCCCCAGGATTTAAACATTAAACTCTGGGTAAACGACCAGGAGAAGCAGAACTCAAACACAAGCTGCATGATCGATTCCGTGGTCAGCCTCATCGAGTATCTGTCTCAAATCGTAACTCTTGAACCCGGCGATATCATTGCCACCGGAACACCGTCCGGCGTCGGTTTCCCCAAAGGCGAGAAACTTATAGACGGCGACATCGTTGAAATTGAGATTGAAAAGATCGGCCGGCTGAGAAACCCGGTAAAGAATGAAGGGTAAATTCTATCCGATTCAGTATGCACCGGGGATAACGGCCGGATCATGGATAAGGGAATGAATAAAAAAATAAAAATCGCCCTCTTGGGAGCCTGCCACCCGCACGCAGCTTTTCATCTCCGCACATGCGAACTATCCGAAGAGATCGAAGAGGTTCTCCTCTGGGATCCATGCAAAGAGGCGGCATCAAAACTGGCGCGGGAGATGCCGCTAAAGGTCAGAGAACCGTCTGATGACCTGGCAACCCTACTTAAAAGATCGGATTTCGAAATTGTCCTTATCACCCTTCCGAACCGCGACTGCCCGGAGGTCGCTCTGAAAGCGCTCAGGGCCGGAAAGCACGTTATCATGGAAAAGCCCGGCGCCACCCACTCGGAGGCGTTACAGATATTGATCGAGACGGCTGCAGAGAAAAACAGATTACTCGGAATTTATTATCCATGGCGATGCCATCCGGTTTGCGCGGATATCCGACGATTTATCGAAGTCGGATATCTGGGTGACATCGTCGCTGTCGAAGCCCGTTTACTGACCTCCCAGACCCGGTTCCGGGATCCGGATATGTGGCTCTTTAAAAAGCAGACCGCAGGGGGCGGGATATTATCATGGCTGGGTTGTCACTGGATCGACCTTTTCCGTTTTCTCCTACAGGATGAGGTGGAAACGGTTTCCGCCTTTGCCGGAAACTACAGCGGAGACCCCGTTGAAGTGGAGGAAATTGCCACAACCCATCTTCGATTTCAAAAGGGAGCATTGGCCACCCTTCATACCGCATATATACTGCCCATCAGCAAAAGCGGCTATAAAGAAGGCATCAAGGACAGTTATATCGCAGTTTACGGGAGCCTGGGAAATGTCGTCTGGGAACAACCCATGAGCGGTTCCAATAAAATATCCATGGAAAGCGTTCACCCCGAGTTCCGATTAAAACAGAAGCAGGAGTTGAACTACCACGTTCCGGAATCCGATGCTTATTGCGGGGCTTTCGGGCTGGAGTTACTTAAGGCATTTATCAAGGCGGCCCGGACCGGAAAAGCGCCTCCGGCTACGGGACAAGATGCTATGAAAGATCTTCAAATCATTGAAGCCGCTTACCGATCCTCTGAATCCGGAAAGCATATTCGGCTGTGCTAAGCTAACTCCAGATGACGGTTTGGCTTTTTACAGCCCATGGCACACCGGAGTCATAAAAACTTTTTTCTTCCCTATACATGTTATCCATTAGACGATTCAGCCCTTTGATATACGAGCGATCCTCTTTTGCCGGAGTTTCGGTTCTTTTACAATAGGTCTCGGCGACCGTTGTGATGTCTCCTGATGATTCAAAGAGTTTATCGACACAGACGGTGTGGGAAAAAGCGTTATCCATGGTGCACAGGGGCGTCTCGTCCTGCTGTATTGCTTGGATCACATTTCTATAAACAAGAAATTCTATTGCCACTTTGCCATTGTCAAATGTTTCAACCGCTCTTTCCTTTCCATCATCATAAAAATAAACAACGGTCTGTCCGCTGTCTTTCCAAATGATTTTTCCTTTCTCATAACAATATTCCGCCTCGATTTCCCGGTCCCGGGAAACTGCATGGCTGGCCATGAGGACGATCTGAACGCCATCTGTTGTCTGCACCCGGACATACTGTGTATCGGCGGATTCAATATCCTTTGCCCGATAGCATTCCCCGTAGATTTTGCCGGGCACGGCACTTGTCTGTGTGGAAGACCCGGCCACATAGAGCATGTTCTGGAGAGAATGTGATGCTGCATTCTGGATGGGGGAATCCATTACAGTCTTTCCTTCTGCCTGAATCTTTCCGGCCCAGGAATTTCTCCGATAATATGAGGTGTTTCTGGGGGACAGGGCAATGCCCTTTGCTTTTATGAGCCGTCCGAGTTTATGCTCGAGGGTCATCGCTTTTATTCTCTGGATATTCGGCGAATAGATATTCTGATAGCCGATGGCCAGAATCTTTCCGGACCGCTGTCTCGCCGCTTTCATCTTCAGGCCCTGTTCGATGTTTCCGGCTGCAGGTTTTTCACAAAGAACATTGAAGCCATGTTCAAGCGCCGTGATTGAAACCGCTTCATGGTCATGTATCCCGCAAACAATGACAATAAGATCCAGAACCCCTTCTTCTTTTACAAGCATCTCACCATGGTTTCTATAAATAGAAACACCTCTCGATAAAAGGTCCGCTGCTTCTTCCGTGTATTTATCCGGGTTCCGGATCACTGCCGCTTTCAAACGGCAAAGACCCTGGTCTTCGCCATATAGAATCGACTTAAGATGGGTTTTTCCATAACCGCCGATGCCGATAATACCGATGTTTATCTTCTCTTTTTTCTTCATACCTCATCCCCATGGCATAGATACTTCATTTCCGAGTCCGACAAACCGAGAGAAGCTGCTCTTACACATGATGTCAGGTTTTCTATGGAATGCGGGCCCACCACAGCCACCACCGGATAAGGCCTGTTCAACACCCAGGCCAGGGCGATTTCAACTGCGGAATATCCGCCTTTTTTACCCCCGAGCAGCCGGGCTCGGTGGAATCGCATGAAATTGTCTGCGGTTCCGTATATTTTTACCATTCTTTTTTTGAAGCCATCCTCTATTTTTTCAAGATCCCGGGACATCGCCTGAGTATAACGGCCTGTAAAGAATCCTCTTGCCATGGATGACCAGGATATCAGAGGGGTTCCGGTCTCCCGGTGCCAGGATTCACCGGACCTGTCCACCGAGACCAGCCCCCTATAAAAAGGACCGTTTGGAACGGCAAGGCTGCTGTTGTTGCTGACGGCGGCAAATCCTTTCAGGCCGTTTTTACAGGCATATTCATTTGCCGAATCGATACGGTCATATTCCCAGTTTGATACACCAAACGCGTGAATCCGCCCCCGACTTAATTCCTCATTCATACAATCGATAATTTTTGCCACCGGAACAAGGCGATTGTCACGGTGAAGCAGATACAGGTCTATATAATCGGTTCCGAGACGCTCTAAACTCTGGCCGAGTTCCCGGGAAACCATGTCTTCGAAGTTTTCAGCACAGAGGGTACCTTCCTTTCCGTGACCGCATTTTGTGATGATGGCCATCTTTTCGCGCACCCTACGCGATTCTATCCACATACCGATGACGGTTTCGCTTTCACCCCCCGAGTAAGCCCTGGCCGTATCGATCACGGTCCCGCCGACATCCACAAAGCCGTCGAGCATTCGGAAGGCCAAATCCTTTTCCGGCAGCCGGTAAACGGTCGTCCCCAGTCCCAGGACTGAAATCGGTTTGGCCACACCAGAAATGCTATGTATGCACCTTAACGTATCTCTCATAGACTAACTCCATCTGTCTCAAAATCGAGCCCATTCTATAATATTTACATCAGAATGCAATTGGCAGTTTAAGAATCAGGTTTGTCCGCGTATCAGCGGGGGCCCTTTTCATGCTTGATCTGTGCAAAAGCATCGATTAAAAGATCGTTTAAGCGGCAAACACCCTAATGAAATATGAAAGTAGCGGAGGATACCAGGTGATCGATATCAGGGAATTGATAGAAACGGTAAACCGGATCGTACAAAACCATCACTTGGGCACGCCAGGATCGTATCGGCGATGGGGATGGGGAAAAAACGGGAAAGACCGGGATCTCGGAACAAATGCTTACGGTTGTGCAGATGCAGCCAATATTCTTTATTCCGTCGGCAGCTTTCCTGAAAAGAGAGTCGAAAGGGAGGGCTTTATCGCTTCTCTTCGGAGTTTCCAGGATCCGTCTACGGGTATATTCAAAGATAAAGGAGATAGAAGTCATCATGAACTCCATACCACGGCACACTGTGTCGCTGCCCTTGAGCTCTTTGATGCTCGGCCGAAACACCCGATCCGTGCTGTTTCCGGTCTGAAATCCAAAAGCGGCCTGGAATCGTTTCTAGATGGCCTAGACTGGAAACAGAATCCCTGGATTGCATCCCATAAGGGTGCAGGGCTCTTTTCGGCCATGGTATTATGCAATGAAGTTTCCGGCCCATGGCAGGACTGGTATTTTGATTGGTTCTGGAAAGAGGCGGATCCTGAAACCGGATTCTGGAGAAAGGGCTGTGCTGACATATCCGGAGCCGGTCTTTCCGCCCCATTATTTCATCATATGGCAGGCACCTTTCATTATCTTTTTGTCCATGAATATGCCCATCGACCGCTTCGTTACCCGGAAAAAATGATCGATGCATGCCTTGCCCTGTACCGGGACCGAGCACACGGCATACCCATTCCATTATCCGATGGGTCTGCGGATCGGAATCCCACCGTATCGATACTGGGCCGCGAAATCGGGTTTTCGGAAATCGACTGGGTGTACTGTATGAACCGGAGCCGCAGACAATCCTGCCACAGGTTTGAAGAGACAGATCGTATTCTTAAGGAGTTTGCCGGCGATTATTTAAAATACCTCATGGAAGCGGTCGACACAGAGCATAATGATCGCTTTAATGATCTTCATTGGCTCTTTGGAACCGTTTGTGCCCTGGCTGAGCTGCAGCAGGCGCTTCCAGGATTCATTAAAACCGATAAACCCCTGAAACTGGTTCTGGACAGAAGACCTTTTATATAGGCTTTTTTAGGAAATCATCATGTCTCAATTTGCTGTGGGCCAGCGCTGGATCAGTGAAATGGAACCCGAACTCGGCCTCGGTCTTGTCATCCAGGTAGAGCCTCGCAGGGTGCGGCTTCATTTTCCGGCCAGCAATATCGTACGCCAATATGCCGTGGGGAGTGCGCCGATTCGACGGGTCAGATTCAATCCGGGAGACCGGCTCATGGGCCGCGACAAAACCCGCCTGACCGTAGAGTCGGTTGCCGAAGCGGACGGGATACTGATTTACAGGGGCGGCGGTCATGAACTGGCAGAGAGTTTGCTGAGTGATACCATCAGTTTCAGTACCCCGGAGGAGCGCCTCGGAAACGGCCATACCGATCCGGGCCGGGTGTTTGACCTGCGATATGAAGCGGTTTGCCACCAGTTTGATTACCGCAGATCTCCGGTGCGTGGATTTGTCGGCGGCCGCATCGATCTGGTGCCGCATCAGTTTTATATTGCCCACGAGGTCTGTTCGCGTCAGATCCCCAGGGTTCTTCTGGCCGATGAAGTCGGTTTGGGCAAAACCATCGAGGCATGTCTGATCATCCATCGTCTCCTTTCTGCCGGTAGAATCGGCCGCGTGCTGATCCTGGTTCCCCCCTCCCTGGTCCACCAGTGGTTTGTGGAAATGCTGCACCGTTTTAACCTCTCTTTCAGCATTGCCGATGAGGCGTTTTGCAAATCCTGCGAAATGGATCAGCCGGAAGCAAACCCGTTTCTTGAAAAACAGCTGATTCTCGGCAACATCGAATATCTTGTCGGCAACCCCAAGCGTTGCCGCCAGGTGGTTGCAGCGCACTGGGACCTGATGGTGGTCGATGAAGCCCATCATCTCAATCCGGCCACACCCCCTGCAGGGTTTGTTGCCCGGTTGGCGGCAAAGACCCGGGGGGTTCTCCTTTTAAGCGCGACTCCCGAACAGCTGGGACTCCAAGGCCATTTTTTCCGCCTGCAGCTCCTCGACCCGGACCGGTATCATGATTTTGAAAAATTTTCCCGGCAGGCGCGGCATTATTCCCGGGTTGCCGGTATTGTCGACAATCTGGTCAACGGCCAAAGGTTGAACAGCCACGATGCTGAATCGCTCTCACAACACTTTCCCGCCATGTCCGACCGGCTAAAAAACGGTTTAAAGGCGCTACAAAATGGAGACCGAAGCCGGCTGCCTGAACTGATACGCAACCTTCTGGATCAGCACGGCATCGGCCGGGTCATGTTTCGCAATACACGAAAGGTGATCACCGGGTTTCCCAAACGGACCGCCCACCTGATCCGGCTTTCAGCCGGTGCCGATCCGGCCCGGACCCTGGCGCAGATATCAGCGGAATTTGCAGCCGATACCGGCCCAGCCTGCGGGCAGCCCGATTTTGCATCCGCCCTGGCCCCTCGGATTCCATGGCTGGTTGAACTTTTGCGAAAATATACGGAGAAAAAGTTTCTGTTGATCTGTGGTTCCCGGGCAAAGGCTGTGGCAATCGACGAGGCGCTCAAGCGTCTTGTCAATGTCTCCAGTGCGCTTTTTCATGAAGATCTCTCTCTGGTGCAGAGAGATCGCAATGCCGTCTGGTTTGCCAAAAAAAGAGGGGCTCAACTGCTGATCTGTTCAGAGATCGGCAGTGAAGGGCGCAATTTCCAGTTTGCCCAACATCTTGTTCTGTTCGATCTCCCCCTGGACCCGGAACTTCTGGAGCAGCGCATCGGCCGCCTGGACCGGATCGGCCAGACAAAAACCATCCATATCCACATTCCGTTTGTAAGCGGCAGTGTGCACGAAGTTCTCGCCCGATGGTATCATGAAGCCCTGGACGCATTTGAGCACCAGCTTCCGGCCGGCCATTGTTTTCTGAGCGCATTTGGTCGCCGCATCAGAAAATTTGCCACAGGCTTTAACCGCTCCGACCCGGCTCACCCGCTGGAAGATCTCATCGGCGAGAGCCGTACCTATCGTAAACACCTGGTGTCCGAGGTGCAAAAGGGTCACGACCGGCTGTTGGAGCAAAGCTCGTTTGATCCCGGACCGGCCCACGCACTGGTTAAAAAAATCAGGGCGGCCGACAATGTCCCGACCCTCGATCGATTCATGCTCCGGCTCTGGGAATATTTCGGTATCCATGCCGATGCGCTGCATCAGAGGACCTATTGCTTAGAGGCCGGCAGTCGATTTGACGAGGCGTTTCCCTATTTTGGTGAAGGGATGCGGGTCAGCTTCAGGCGCAAGACGGCCATGGTCAGTGAGACCGACCGTTTTCTAACCTGGGATCACCCCATGGTTACAGGGGCCATGGCGCTTTTATGCGGTTCTGAAAAAGGCAACAGCGCCTTTGCTGTTTGGGAGCATCCTGGAGAACCGGCCGTTTTAATGGAAGCGATATTTGTTTTAGAGGCGGTGGCCCCGGTATCACTTCATCTGGATCGCTTTCTTCCCCCCACGCCGGTCCGTGTGCTGATCGATCACCTCGGCCGGGACTGCACCGCCGAATTTTCCCATACCCGGTTGGCGACCCGCCTTCAAGATGGTTCAAAAGCGCTTTTTAACAGACACCGGGAAGGTTTATTAAGTCTGCTGCCCGGGTTGACGAATGCCTGCCGGGGGCTTGCTGAAAAAACATTTGAGAAAATTATCGCCCAGGGGCTGTCTGCAATGAGGGCTGCGACCGGCCGTGAAATCGACCGGCTGCGCGATTTAAAACAGGTCAATCCCCATATCGGGGAGGAAGAGATTGTTTTATTCGAAAAAGAGCAGAAAGCACTCGCGGCCCATATCGCCCAGGCACGTCCGCGTCTCGATGCCCTGCGCTTGATCTGGAAGGGGCCGATTTAGAGAAATCGAAAATAGGCACCAGTTAGAAGCGCCCAGCATAAAATACCCACCGTAATGACTGCGCATGCTGCAGCGAGAAGTTTATGTGTCAGCGTCTCCCGGTGTTTTTCCTGATACTTTAGAAAAAACCCAACCAAGGCACCCCCTGCGATGCCGCCGCCGTGTCCCCAGTTGTTTATCCCGCTTACCAGGAATCCAAAGACGAAAATCGCCACGGCCCAGATACCGATCTGCTTGTAGATCGCCTGCCCGAAGGCGCCGCCTCTGCTTTTGCCGTAGTATAAAACAGCACCGATCAGTCCGCAGACCGATGCAGAGGCGCCGATGGTAAACGGCACCCCGGCCATGTAGGAGACCCAGAACCCGACCGCCCCGCTGACCGTATAGATGATAATGAGACGATAGATGCCGAATGCCTGCACCACGAGATCGCTCAACTGCCGAAACGCCATCATATTGAAAAAGATGTGCAGCAGGCCGCCGTGGAGATACCCGGCCGACACCAGGCTCCACCAGCGGTGATACCGGTCGATGGGAACGGTGCCGGTGGCGCCGAGGTAAAACAGGCTATTATTGTCCGGGGTAAAAAATACCAGGGGGTTTGCGGACATTCCGGGGGCCCATCGGTTAAACAGCAGGGAAATTACAAACAGGGCAAGGTTTGTATAGATAATGATCCGGACCGGCAAATCGGTTTGAGCCAACCGCCGTGTCCAGGCGTTTGTTTTCCACCAGGTACCGGGCCGGGAGGTATTACAGTAGGGGCAGACCGGTTCATCCCGGCTGATCAGTTTCCGGCAATTGGGGCAGAGAATCGATTGGCGGGAGGGGTTTGAAACCGTCATCCTAAATTTCACCCAGAACCTTTCTTAAGACATAGGGTAAAATCCCTCCATGTTTGAAATATTCGATTTCGATTTCCATGTCCAGCCGTGCAACCACTTCAAAATCGACTGCCGTACCGTCTTTCTTTACCGCCTTTACCGGCAGCATCACACGCGGTGCGATATCTTCGATGCCGGAGATTGTAAACGTTTCGGTTCCGTCGATCCCCAGTTTCTCCCAACTGTCATCCGGCTTCAACATCAGCGGCAAGACACCCATGCCGACCAGGTTGCTCCGGTGGATACGTTCAAAGGAGCTTACGATGACCGCCTTTACCCCCAGTAATTGCGGCCCTTTTGCCGCCCAGTCCCGTGAGGAACCCGATCCGAATTCTTTCCCGCCCAATACCACCAGGGGCGTTTTTTCATCCATGTATTGCATGGCCGCATCGTAGACAGACATCTCTTCCCCCTGGGGAAATTTTTTTGTATAACTGCCCTCTTTGGGAGCGACCAGTCTGTTTTTGATCCGGATGTTTCCAAACGTTCCCCGCATCATTACCTCATGATTTCCCCGCCGGGACCCGTATGAATTAAAATCGGCTGTGGCCACCCCTTTTTCTTTAAGATATCGGCCGGCCGGATACGCTTCGGCAATGGCGCCTGCCGGTGAAATATGATCGGTGGTGACGGAATCGCCTAAGAACACCAGCGGTTTTGCATTTTCAACCGATCCGGCACAAGACGGATCCATGGAGAAACCTTCGAAATAGGGAGGATGTTTGATATAGGTGGACTCCGGATCCCAGTTAAAGGTGGTGCTTTCTTCCAGGGGAAGATTTTCCCAAAAATCATCACCTTCAAAGATCCGCCCGTATTCCGATTTGAAATAATCCCCTTTCACATGGTTTTGAACCAGTGTCCGGATCTCATCTGCCCCGGGCCAGATCTCTTCAAGATAGACCGGCACGCCGTTCGGGTCGTGCCCAACCGGTTCGGTGTCCAAATCGACATCGATTCTTCCGGCCAGGGCAAACGCCACCACCAGCATGGGGGAGGCCAGGAAATTCGATTTGATACTCTGGTGTATCCGGGCTTCAAAATTTCGATTTCCAGAAAGGATCGCCGCCACATTCAGATCCTTTTCCGCGATGACCCGATCGATCTCAGGATGCAGCGGGCCGCTGTTTCCGATACAGGTGGTACAGCCGAGTCCGGCCAGATGGAATCCCAGACCTTCCAGATAGGGTATGAGCCCGGCATCCTGAAGGTAGTTCATAACCACCCTTGATCCCGGCGCCAGGGAGGTTTTAACACAGGGAGGCACCCGAAGCCCCCGCTTTACGGCATTTCGGGCCAAAAGCCCTGCACCGATCAGGACATAGGGGTTTGAGGTGTTGGTACAGGAAGTGATTGCGGCGATGACGATACTGCCGTCTCCGATCTTCTCTTCGGTTCCGTTCAGATTCACCTCGTAAAGCCTGGGGCTGACAGGGATGCAGGCTTTGGAACGGACGGCTTTGGTGCCGGATTCGCCGGACAGGGTCGACATCTGGCTAACATCCGCATCCCCTCTGTATTCACAACCGAGAATCTCTGCGAATTGTTCCTTAAGGTTATGGAGAGAGATGCGATCCTGGGGTCTTGCCGGGCCCGACACGGCCGGCTCTATGGTGGAAAGATCCAGTTCCAGTGTTTCTGAGTATTCCAACGCCTCCCGGCCGGTATGAAAAAGCCCCAGTGTTTTTGTATACGACTCCACAAGATCCGCCGTCTCCCCGCGCTGGGTCAAACGCAGATAATCGATGGTCTGTTCATCCACCGGGAACAGGCTTACGGTGGCCCCGGCTTCCGGGGTCATGTTTGAGATCGTGGCCCGATCCGGCACCGTCAGATGCTTTAAGCTCGGCCCGAAATATTCCACGAATTTTTCAACCACCCCTTTTTGTCTGAGAATCTCCGTAATCCGGAGGACCAGATCGGTTGCGGTCACACTGGTTTTTAGCTGGCCGACCATCCGGATGCCGACGACCTCAGGGATGGTCATCACATAGGGTTGTCCGAGCATTACGGCTTCGGCTTCAATGCCGCCGACCCCCCATCCGAGCACACCGATCCCATTGATCATGGTTGTGTGGGAATCAAGCCCCACGAGTGTGTCCGGAAACGCGGTTGTGACCCCTTCTATTGTTTCCTGCATCACCGATTTCCCCAAATATTCCAGATTCACCTGGTGGCATATCCCGGATTTCGGAGGCACGACGCTGAAATTGGAAAAACTCTTCTGTGCCCACTTCAACAGGGCATATCTTTCGCCGTTTCGTTCATACTCCTTTTCAACATTCTTGTGGACTGAATTTTCCGTGCCGAAAAAATCGACCTGCACGGAATGATCCACAATCAGATCCACCGGTACCAGGGGATTGATTTTCCGGGGATCGCCGCCCCGGGCTTTGACGGCATCGCGCATGGCCGCCAGATCCACCACCGCCGGAACACCGGTAAAATCCTGCATCAGCACCCGTGCCGGGTGAAACGGAATTTCAACCGGTGCATCATAGGTTTTCTGCCACCGCGCAATGTTTAACAGGTCCGCCTCCTGAACGATCTGCCCGTCCATCTTACGCATCAGATTTTCAACCAGTATCCGGATGGAAAAGGGGAGGGATCTGATGTCGGCAAACCCTTTTTTTTCAAGAAGGTTGATATCGAATACCCGATAGGCCTTGCCGTTTACATCGATCTGAATTTCAAACGCCTGTTTTTCCATATCCGTCTCCTATTTCAATGAGGGTAGGTAACAATAGTCAGGATGCACCTGTTTTTATACCATGCCGGTAGCACATTGACAATCTTCAACCCACCGACACCCAGGGGAGACGCATTTGGATTTCATGTTAAAACTCTGAATGCGTTTGGCCCACCATGACGGGATGACGATGTGGCAGACGGGGTGTCCGATTTTGGAATCGGCTTCGAGAAAACATTCGTCTGGACCCCCGGCTTTGGGATTCAGCCCTCGGTTATCGTGTTCGGTTCAATACAAACGCATCGATCCCAGTATCTTATTTGATAGTGTCATTTGTGGTTATTATCAGTAAGTATTAGTCGATTATAAAATAAAATAAAGAAAAAATTTGACAAACAATAACAAATAATAATAATTACAGACGTCTTTTAGGCTGCTTGAAACCGGATGTGGCACCGGTATTAAGCGCATAAAGTAATCTTTTAAAGGATCATGAAATGAAGGATCTTCTTTCCACCCGGGAAGTCGCCGGCCTGCTGGGCATCAATGAAAAGATGGTTTACACCCTGGTTTCGGAAAAAGGGCTTCCGGCAACAAAGGTCACCGGGAAATGGCTCTTCCCAAAGCACCTTGTGGAACAATGGATTGAATCAAAGACCATCAATTATCCGGATTCAACAGGTAAGCAGCATGCGGAACCGGGACTGCTGGTTTTGGCGGGGAGCAATGATCTGTTGCTTGAAAAAACCCTTTCCCTGTTTAACACCCGGTATCCGGATCAACTGGCGGTTTTCGGGAACCTGGGCAGCCTGGGCGGTTTGAGGGCGCTCCGGAGAAACCAGTGCCATATCGCCTCCAGTCACCTCCTTCACGACAATGAAAAAGAGTATAATTTTGACTTTGCAGCCTCAGAGCTGAGTAATGCGCCGGCGATGGTCAATTTCTGCCTCCGGCAACAGGGGCTTCTGATTCAAAAGGAAAACCCGAAGCATATCGATGCCGTGTCGGATTTAGCCAAAGAAGGGCTTCGGGTGATAAATCGGCCATTGGGCACCGGCACCCGGCAACTGTTCGATCGCGAGCTGTCGAGAGCCGGCATTTCAGGGGATTCTCTTGACGGTTATGAAAAAGAGGTTCATCGCCACCTGGATATCGGTCTTGAAGTCCTGTCCGGTCGTGCAGACGTCGGCCCGGGGATTCAGGCGGTTGCCGGACTCCTGGGGATCGATTTTATCCCCCTGCGATGGGAGCGCTACGACCTGATGATTTCAAAGGATCGTTTTTTTGACGAAGGCATCCAGCGATTTGTAAGCCTTCTTCACGACAAGTCCTTTAAACATATTGCAGACAAATATTCGGGATATGATTTAAAATACACCGGCAAGATGATTTTCCCAGGCAACGGGGCGATGGGAAAGCCGGAATCAGAACAGGAGAAGGGAGAACAATGATAACGTACAGGTTGAAATTTTTCGCCGCTACGATGTTATGCGTCTGCCTTTTGACCGGCGTTTCCGGAGCTTCTGAAAAAATCCTGAAAATGTCCACAACCACCAGCACCCAATCATCGGGACTCCTGGATATTCTGCTGCCGGAACTTGAAAAAGATACCGGGATCCGGGTAAAGGTCATCGCAAAGGGGACCGGAGCCGCCATCCGGGATGGAATGGACGGTAACGTCGATCTGATTTTTGTCCACGCCAAAGCACGGGAGGAAAAGTTTGTTCGTGAAGGGTACGGCACTAGAAGATATGCCGTCATGCACAACGATTTTGTAATCCTCGGTCCGGTAAAGGACCCGGCACATATTAAGAATGCAAAAAAAGCCTCTGATGGCCTTTCAAAAATTGCAGAGACCCGGGCATCCTTTATCTCCCGGGGAGATGACAGCGGCACCCACACAAAAGAACAGGCCCTGTGGAAAGCGTCCGGAATCGCGCTGAAAACCGAAACCACCACCATCGTAAAAAAAGGGGAAAAAAGGAAGGTCCGCTTTGACCATCCTGCGGGGCTCGGCAAGTGGTATATTTCCATCGGCCAGGGAATGGGAAAGACCATTACATTTGCAGAAGAAAAGGCAGCGTACACCCTGGCAGACCGGGGGACTTTTCTTAAGTACAAATACGGCCGAAAAAACGGCCTCGATCTTGTAGTGCTCTTCGAGGGAGGTTCGGAACTGGCCAACCCGTATGGGGTGATTCCCGTAAACCCTAAGAAATATCCCCATGTTAAATACGATCTTGCTGAAGAAGTTGCAGCATGGCTGGTTTCGGAAAAGGGGCAGACGCTGATTCGAAACTACAGACTTGAAGGTAAACCGCTTTTTTACCCGGATGCATTACCCTAGGCGCCTGGATGCTATTTTTTATCGACAGCTTTTTGTCCGCAATTTTTCTGGTGTTTACCCTCGACCCGGAAGTGATCACGATTGTCGTGGTTTCTTTAAAAGTCAGCGGCGCCTCCACCCTGGTTGCCGCCGTTATGGGCGTGCCGCTCGGGTTTTTCATCGCCTTCGGTTCTTTTGCGGGAAAACGGATGGTCATTACATGTCTGAACACATTGCTGGCGCTTCCAACGGTGGTCATCGGCCTGTTTGTCTATTCCATCGTCTCCCGGAGAGGGATGCTGGGAACCCTGGATCTTCTCTATACCCAGAAGGCCATGATCATCGGACAGGTGCTGCTGATACTGCCTCTGGTGACCACACTGACCATTGCTGCCATCAGCAGAATCGATGAACGGTATCGAAAAACGGCCATGACGCTGGGCGCCAATCAATGGCAGACAGGATGGATTGTTTTCCGGGAAGCCCGCTTCGGTGTGGTGGCTGCGGTCATCGCAGCATTTGGCCGGGTGATTTCAGAAGTCGGCATCAGCATGATGCTGGGGGGGAATGCAAGGGGGTTTACCCGCACCATGACAACGGCAATGGCGCTCGAATACGATAAGGGTGAATTTGTTTTGGCCATCGCTCTGGGGTTGATCCTTCTGGGGCTTAGCTTCGGTATGAATCTTCTGTTCAATTTCTTCCAGGGGAGATCCCGCATCTGATGCGCTACAGCGTCGACCAACTCATAAAGACCTATAACGACCGCACCGTTTTGCACATCGATTCTCTGGAAATCGAAACCGGGCAGATATATGCGCTCCTGGGACCCAACGGCGCCGGAAAGACCACCCTCCTGAACATCCTCGGGTTTCTGGATACACCAACGACCGGTACGGTTTTGTATCAAAATAAAAGGGTTGAATTTTCCGAAGCCTATCTTCAAACCTTGCGGAAATCGGCCGTTGTGGTCGATCAACAGCCAATTCTCTTTACAACCACGGTTTTTAAAAACCTTGAATTCGGGTTGAAGGTCAGAAAGGTTCCTTCCAAAAAACGGAACGCCATTATCGACGAAGCACTCGATCTGGTCGGGATGCGTGATTTTACCGATGCCCAGGCCCATCGACTATCCGGGGGCGAGACGCAACGTGTGGCTGTGGCACGGGCCCTGGCGGTATCTCCGGAAGTCCTTCTTTTTGATGAACCGACAGCCGGTGTGGATGTAGAGAGCCAGGCTGCCATTATCCGGATCCTTGACCAGATCAACAGAGGGAAAAAAATCACCATCCTGTTTTCAACCCATGACCGGTCCCACGCCAAAGCGCTGGCCCACCAGACCCTTTTATTAAACAACGGTAAGCTTTCAAACGGCACCCACGAAAATATTTTTCAGGCGGATATATCGATAACGGATAACACCCGGGCAGAGGTTTTGGTCCAAGATACCTTCAGGCTGTATCTTCCCATGAACCGGATCCATTCGACCGGCCGGAATCGTGTGGTTATCGACCCCCAAAAAGTCCGGATTCTGCTCCAGGCCGATGCATTCACCGAGCATCTGCAGTTAGCCGGCCGGATCGTCCAGGCCGGTGAAGAAGCGGGTATGGTTCGTATCGTTGTGGATGCAGGGGTTCCCATAACCGTGATCCTGCCCAAAGACGAATACCGAGATTTGCGCCCCATGGTCGGAGATCGTGTATTTGTAGACCTTCCGCCGGAAGCGATCCAGGTTCTCTAAAACCCTATGGTTCAGTAACTCAACTTTCAGGATCCATATTGTCGGGAAATGAATAATTGCTGTCGCTGTGCGAACTCGCCCTTTCAGTAATTAGAGGCTGCCTTCCAGACCAGGACATACGGCTTTGGGGTGTCAAAATACTTGGGGATGTATATCTCGATATCCCGGGTGATGTTTTTCGGTGCCGCCACCATAAAGGAGTAATTCCGATTGCTTTCGAGCGTTCCGCCCGGGGGAAGATAACCGCCTTCGGTGGCGCCCAGGAAAGTATACCCTCCGGCCAGTTCGGCAAAATGCTGTTTGAGATCACCCAGGGCCTTTGCGATGTCCCGGCCATCGTTTGTTTTTGAAGGAACAACGATAAAGTGTACAAAAACTTCGGTGCCAGCCTGGACCGGAGCCGCCAAAAAAAATATCAGTAAAACAATTGCAAAACCGCGTCTGGACCACTTAGACAGATTCATGAGATTTCTCCTTGTTTTTTATTCAGATTAGGCGGTTGGGAGTCGATCCGAAGGCAGAATCCGGATAACCTTCGGGTGGTATCGGTCCTCGGCGGCGAGCTGTTTTCCTTTTCTGCGGATAAAAAGGACGGATAGAAAAACCAGGAAAAAACCGAACACCATGGAGGATGCCGAAGGATCCAGGGAGAGGTAGGGCGCACATTTCTGGCCGATGACGGCTCCGGTAAGCAAGGCCAGAATCGGAAAAATGTAGATAAGAAAACTGACCTTCAGCAGCGGCCCCGTCTCAAAACCGATGACCACCCGATCTCCGATCTGAGCATCGGCCGTATTCATGGCTTCGACTTCCATCTCCCGGCCGCCGCCCATGGTCTGGCAGGCCCCGCGCGAGGAGCATGACTTGCAGGCGCTGGTCTTTACGGTTTTAATCCAGGCGTTTTCCGCATCGGTTCTGATGACAACACCTTCTTCTGTATTCATGATAAACGGCACCTCATCGGCTGGGTCGAAAGCGGTATCGGTGTATGGGTCTTGTGAGTACTGAATCGCCAGTCACCAAGACCCGATACCTATAACGGTAATTCTTTCTCGTAAGAATGCAACATATCGACAAAAAAAGATCCCTGTCCCGATGATAGGGGAAGGGATCTTTAGGCGGAGTGCCTTAATTGTAAATTTTGTGGCAAAACTTTTTTCATTGCCACGAAGACACAAAGCCCCAAATCAAGGATCGTAATTATATCCTTTGTGTCTTGGTGCCTTTGTGGCAGACTCTTTTTGATTCCGAGTTAGGGTATTTCAATTTATGTCATTACCTGAGCATCAGGCGATTTTTTGTATCTCCTGCTGGTCTGAGGATTCATCCCCGTTTCGCTCGTAACAGATCAACCCGCACTGGAGGCATCGCTCCGCCTCCTCTTTTGCCATCTCTGTGGTAAATCCCTTTTCCAGCTCATGTCGGTCGTCCATCTCTTTGGGGCTGCAAAGCGGCATGATCTGCCGTATGCCGGCATCAACGGCTTCCACATGATCGACATTTTGGAGTTCGGATGAAGGTACGATGACCGCTTCCGGCAGGACAGGATCGATATCGTACATGATCTGGTGGATCGATGCCGCTGCACGACGGCCGGCGCCGATGGCCCGGATGGCAGCACTAAAATCACTCAGGGCATCCCCTTCGGCCAGCAGACCGACGTCATGATGATATGCCGGCTGCTTGTAGGGCTCGACCCCCTCCCAACGAGACGGGTTTTCCGGTTCGGCATTTTCCGACGCCTCATCCGCTTCCGGTTTTACCTTTTTAAATATCAGCTCGGGAAATCTTCCGGCAGGAATAATCAGGGTTGCGGCCGGTATCGTCTCTCTTTCCGAGGTGTCCAGCGCCACATATTCGATTTCGGTCAATTGGTCGGCTTGGCCGATCATGCGGCCGATGGCCGTGTTGAAACGGACCGTAATGTTTTCATCACCGATGTCCCGGGCGTCCGCGTCGGTCACGGGGCTTTGTTCCCATGACTCCCTGTAAAGAATAGTGATATTGGCAGCCCCCCGTTCCTTGCAGATCTTTGCAGCATCCAGGGCCAGCTTTCCGCCGCCGGCGATAACAACATCGGCGCCCACAGGAATATCGGATTCCGCCTTCATGAGATCAACCAGCAGATAGACACCGGGTACCGGCCGTTCCGTTCCAGCTTTTCCACTCCGGGCCAGGCGGCTGTCCCAGCCGCCGGTGGCCAGAAAAACAGATTCAAATTCCTGATCCAGCAACGATGCAATGGTATAATCTTTTCCGAGCGTTTTGCCGGTTTCGGCGGCAACGCCCATCTCGAGGATGCCCTCGATATCCCAGTCCAATATATCCAGGGGCAGCCGATCGCGTGCAATGGCGCTTCTTAAAAGACCGCCCAGTTTATCCGTGGCTTCAAAGACCGTGGTCGCATGCCCGAGGCGGGCGGAAAAAAAGGCGGTTGAGAGTCCTTCCACGCCCCCGCCGATCACAGCGACCTTTCGGCCGGTTTCAGGTGCTTTAAACGGTAGAATCCGCTGACTCTGCGACCTTTCATAATCTGCTGCAAATCGTTTTAAAAAGTTAATGGCCACCGGTTCATCGACATATTTTCTCCGGCAGTCGTTTTCACAGGGGCGGGGACAGATCCGTCCGATAACGGCGGGAAACGGGTTTCTCTCCTTTATCACCTGGACACTGCGATGGTAGTCGCCGAGGGTGATCTGACGGATATACTCCCTGATATCGATGCCGGCGGGACATGTCCGCTGACAGGGTGTTGTACATTCGGCGGTGGTGTATTCCCGCAGAATGCGTCGGGTAACCGAGGACAAATTGATAATATGCTTGGGACAGACCCGCTCACAGGTGCCGCAACCGGTACACTTCTGTTCGTCGACCACCGGAAGGTTTTCCGGCCCCATGACAATTGCATCGAAGGGGCATGCCGCCGCACAGGTGCCGAGCCCCAGGCAGCCGATCCGGCACACCTTTATCCCACCGCCGTGCAGGGCGATGGCTCTGCAGTCTTTCAGGCCGTTGTAGGTGTAATTCAAATCGGAGCTTTGAACCCCGTAATAGCAGCCCGGTTTTGCAATATCCGGCTCTTTGGCCTCGATGGAAACCCCCATGAGGGTGGCAATGGCTAAGGCCAAATCGGCGTCGCCGGCAACACACGAATTGGGTTCGGCTTTGCCCGCCACAATCGCTTCGGCGTTTGCACTGCACCCCGGCAGACCGCACCCCCCGCAATTGGCCCCGGGAAGTGCCCCTTCCACAGCCTCGATCTTGGGGTCCACCCATACATAAAAAACCTTCGACGCTACCGCCAGAAGGGCGCCGATTAGAATCCCCATGCCTCCCATCAACACAACAGCTGTTACCATATTCAAACTCCTGCTCGGTTCACCTTTTTGAATGGAACCACTCTTTTCTCAAAATCCAGGTTGAATCCGCTTTTATTAATCCGACAAATCATTCATCGACCCGGGTGCCGGCGCCCTATTATCGGCACGAACCCCCGGATTCTATTTTGAAACCGTTTTCTAGAAGATGGCATCGAATCTGCACTTGCTATAGCAAGTCATGCATTTGATACATTTTTCTTTGTCAATCCGTGCCACTTCTTTTTTCTTCCACTCGACGGCATCCACCGGGCATGCCTTGAAACAGAGACCGCATTTTTTACAGAGGTCCGGTGCCACTTCGAAATCCAACAGGGCCGCACACCGTTTGGCCGGACATTTTTTATCATAGATGTGGGTTTCAAACTCCTCCCTGAAATACCGCAGCGTTGAAAGGATCGGGTTCGGACCGGTCTGGCCCAGCCCGCACAGGGCGGATTGCTGGATGACTTCGGAGAGTTCTACCAGCAAATCAATATCCCCGGGTTCGCCTTTTCCGTCACAGATTTTTTCAAGAATCTGCAATTGCCGACGGGTTCCCTCTCGACACGGCGTACATTTGCCGCAAGACTCGTCCTGGATAAAATCCATAAAAAACCGGGCCATATCAACCATGCAGGTGTTTTCATCCATGACGATGGCCCCGCCGGAACCCATGATCGCACCGACTTTAATGATGGCTTCATAATCGACTATGGTATCGAGTTGATGTTCCGGTATACACCCGCCTGAAGGACCGCCGAGCTGGACCGCCTTGAACTTCTTTTTATTGGGAATGCCGCCGCCGACTTTATAAATGATATCACGGAGGCTGGTCCCCATGGGAACTTCCACAAGCCCAATATTGTTGATATCCCCGGAAATGGCAAAAACCTTTGTTCCCTTGCTGGTTTCGGTGCCGACACTGGCGTACCAGGCACCCCCGTTTAACATGATCTGCGGCACATTGGCAAAGGTTTCAACGTTGTTTAAGATTGTCGGTTTGTCCCAGAGTCCCTTGTGCGCCGGAAATGGGGGGCGAGGCCGGGGCATTCCGCGTTTACCCTCGATGGAGCGCATCAGAGCGGTCTCTTCACCGCAGACAAAAGCCCCGGCACCCTGATAAATCTCAACCTCAAAATCGAATCCGGAACCCAGGATGTCCTCGCCGATAAGCCCGTGGGCCTTTGCCTGGTCAATGGCAATTCCGAGTCGGGAGATGGCCAGAGGATATTCGGTGCGCGCATAGATGTATCCCCGATGGGAGTTGATGGCCTTGGCTGCAATGATCATCCCTTCCAGCACGCAATGCGGGTCTGCCTCAAGAATGCTTCGATCCATAAACGCGCCGGGGTCCCCTTCGTCGGCATTGCAGAGGACGAACTTGACATCTCCCTGGCTCTTATATGCAAAATCCCATTTGACACCGGTTGGGAAGCCGCCGCCGCCTCGGCCGCGCATACCGGATATTTTCATCTGCTCGACAATATCCTCGGGCCCCATTTCAAAAAGCGCCTTGGCCGCACCGCGGTACCCATCCCGGACGATGTAGTCGTTGATCTGTTCAGGGTCCACAAGCCCCTTGTTCCGCAACGCACGCGACAACTGGTTGCCGAAAAAGGGGATGTCGTCCTGGACGGCGATTTTCTTTTTTGTCGTGGGGTCTTTGTACAGAAGCCTTTCGATGATCTCGCCTTTTATCAGGTGCTTTTCCACCAGTTCCGCCGCATCATCGGCCTTTAGCTTCTGATAAAAAACACCATCGGGGTGTACGACAAGAAGCGGGCCCATGGCGCAGAACCCGTTACAGCCGGTTTCAACCAGAACCACTTTTTCTTCGAGGCCCTTTTCTTTAATCTCATTTTTCAGTGCATCCCGAACAGCGATGCTGCCGGTGGCATGACATCCGGTCCCGCCGCAGATGAGCAGCTTTGTCAGCTTTTTCGCCTCTTCTTCTCTGGCTAAAGTCTCTCTTAAGTTGTTAAGGCTCTCAACCGTTAACCTATCCATCGCATTTCTCCTACCAGGACCCGTCGAGTCCCCTGAGTCCGTTCATATAAAGTCTGCCACATGCCACAAACAGAGAGTATCGGGTCCGCAATAGCGGAATACCATAGGACTGCGCCAGCTCGATTTCGGATGCTTCCGGCGCTTTTCCCCGGACAAAGACGATGGCGTTGACCCCCGCAAGCTTGGCGGTTCGAAGAACCTTTTCGGTGGTCAATCCTGTCAGAAGCACGGCGTCTTCGGCAACGGCCGCCAATACATCGTCCATCAAATCCGCTCCGCCGCCGCCGGCTACGATTTTGCCCAGATGTTCATCACCCCAAAGGACCGATGCATCCAATATGTCCCGTATCTCCGAGATGCGCATGATTATTCATACTCTTCGAGAATCTTGATCACTCCGTCTGCTTTTACATCTCCGTGGGTGTCGGCATTTACCACCATGACCGGGGCCAGCCCGCACGCACCCAGGCATCGGACCGCCTCAAGTGTAAACCGGCGATCTTCGGTGGTGCCGCCCTCTTCAACCTGATATTGATTGGAAACCCGGTCCACAACCTCCTTGATTCCCTTTACATAACAGGCCGTACCCAGGCACATTTTGACGGTATGCCTTCCCTTCGGCTCCATTGAAAAAAGGGAATAGAAGGAAGCCACCCCGTATACATCGCTTGCGGCCAGATTCATTCCACGCGCAATATAGTCGATGAGTTCAACCGGCAGATACCCGACAATGTCCTGACATCCGCGCAACACGGTGATAATAGATCCCGGTATTGGTTTATTGATTACAACTACCTCATCGATTTGAGTCCACATATCATCTGTGATATCTGGATGTTCTGGTTGAAACGCATTTAACATCGATTATTCTCCCCAAAAGGAATTTGAAAAATGTTTTTTCTGGAAAAAATACAAAAGGAGATTATATCTCACAGAGCTTTTAAAATGTCAACGATATTGAACCTCCAGAATCGCGACCCGATAACCCTGTAAAGAGTGTCCAGAGTCAATTAAAGATCCGGGTCAGTCGAAGATCCCGCGCAGCCGGGAAGGCCCGGCTTTGATTATCCCCAGCGAGCATTTGCTTTGCTGAAATTTCAAATAGCAAATCCCAAAAAACAAACAAATATCAATGACCGAAATTCAAAATCACAAACAAAAAACAATCGTTTTGAACCGGTTTGGAATTTGTGATTTATTTGTAATTTGGTGCTTGGAATTTGTGATTTTAGATACAAAAACGACAAGGCGGAGCCATCTTTCTCTGGCCTGGCCCTGAGGACCAGGTTTTTAAGATCGAAAATAAAATGGATCCATGAACAATAAAAATGCGGGGTATTATGGAAGCGTATATAGAAAAAGTTATTGAAACCACTCGGTTTTTGGAAAAAAAAATCCAGCACGCACCCACTGTAGGCCTGCTGACCGGAACCGGCCTTGGGGAAATTGCAGAATCTCTGGGAACCGATGTCTCGATAGCCTACAATGAGATTCCCCATTTTCCGATATCAACGGTTGAAAGCCATGCCGGCAGACTTCTGTTCGGGGCGATGTCAAACAGAAATATCGTGGCCATGCAGGGTCGGTTTCATCTCTATGAGGGGTATTCGCCAAGAGACGTTACATTTCCCATCCGTGTCATGCAGGAACTGGGGGTCCGGGTACTGATGCTTTCAAATGCCGCCGGAGGGCTGAATTCCAGGTTTTCGGCAGGCGATATCATGATGATCTCGGATCACATCAATCTGACCGGAGAAAACCCTTTGGTCGGACCCAATACAGACCGGTGGGGCCTCCGGTTTCCTGAAATGATTACCGCCTATGATCCGGCACTTTCGAGACTCGCACAAGATGCGGCAGTCGATTTGAGCATACCCCTAAAAACAGGCGTCTACGCCGGACTCAAAGGGCCATCGCTCGAATCACCGGCAGAGGTTCGCTTTTTAAAAATCATCGGTGCGGATGCCGTCGGCTTTTCCACGGTTCAGGAGGTGATTGCGGGTGTCCATGCCGGCATAAAAATTCTCGGTCTGTCCGTTATCACCAATGTTCACAATCCGGACAATCCGGATCCGGCAACCGTCGAAGAAATTTTAAAAATCGCCGACGCTGCCGCACCCAAAGCGAGCGCGATCATAAAAGGCGTTCTGGACCGTCTGGATGAGGATATCTGCTCACAACCGGGGATCAGCTGCCTGCAAAACCGCCCGGCTTGATTCGCCCATCGGACATAGGGGTCTGTCTTTCTAAAATTTATGTAATTTCAGCTGTATTGTAGCTTGACAGATCTTTCAAATTTTTATAAAAGTAAAGGTTGTTTTTGGGTTTTTTGCTTTAGGATATTGAGAATCCGATAAGCGCTCGCTTATATTGAATTATTGCAAAAGTAGATCCGTATGGGGAAGTCCATGATACTGAAAAAATTTATCGGTGAAATCATGCGAGATCTGGGATTTATCACCAAAGAACAGCTTTCGGAGTCCCTTCAAGAGCAAAAAAAACTTCTCGAAAAAAAATCCCTGCCTGAATTTCTTCAAAGAGACCGGCTCATCCGGGAAGCACGACTGGCCAAAGAGGCCGATACAGCGCCGCAGTTGGGACAGATTCTAAAAGATATGGGGTTTGCCACGGATCACCAAATTGCCCGGGCACTGGAGCATCAGGAAGGGTTTGTCGATGTCTATAAAGCCATCGGCAGCGAGAAGCTGGGGATTTCGGTGGAAATCATATCCATGATCAACTCGACGCTAAATGTCGCAGAAGTATTGTCCCATCTGATGCGGCATGCCAACCGCGTCACCGGATCGGTATCGAGCACCCTGATGCTGCTGGACCCCATAACCAATGAACTGGTCTTTTGCATCCCCACCGGCCCGAAATCGGACCACCTGATTGACATTCGCATCCCTTCGGGCGAAGGCATCGCCGGCTGGGTGGCGGAAACCGGCCAATACACGCTTGTTTCGGATGTCAAAAAGGATCCGCGTTTTTATCCCGATATCGACAAGATGACCGGCCTTAAAACAAAATCCATCCTCTGCGTGCCCCTGAAGGCCAAATCGAAACTGATCGGTGTGCTGGAGGTCATAAACAAAACCGACGGCACCGTTTTTAACGATCAAGATGCAATCCTGTTGAGCATTTTCGCATCCCAGGCCGCCATGGCGATTGAGAACGCCAGGCTTTACGGTGAATTGAAAGATCGTCTCGACGAAGAGCGGGAAATGCGGAAAAAACTGGCGGAATCCGAAAAATTCGGTGCCCTGGGCCAGCTGGCTTCGGGCCTGGCCCACGATTTCAACAATATCCTCGGCGCCATTATGGGGTATGTCGAAATGGCGCTGTATGAGCTTCCGGGGAAAAGTTCAATCCATCAGAGTATGGAACAGGTTCTGATTGCAAGCCACCGGGCCAAAGCTCTTGTTCGACAAATTCTGGCCTTCAGCCGGCAGAGTGATCAAGCACGTAAACCGATCCTGCTGGGCGCGATCATAAACGAAGTTTCTGCTCTTCTCCGGGCATCGACCCCGTCAAATATAGAACTCATCCAGGATATTCAGATCGAATCGTCGGCCATGCTGGCGGACCCGACGCAGATTCACCAGGTATTGATGAATCTGTGCACCAATGCCCATCACGCCATGAAAGATACCGGGGGCAAGCTGGCGATTTCTTTAACAACCCTGGAATTGGATGCGGACAATGTTTCAGATTATCCGGACCTTTCACCGGGGAACTATTTAAAACTGTCTGTGGAGGATGTCGGGAAAGGCATGGATGCAGATACCCTCGAGCGGGCATTCGAACCCTATTTCACCACCAAAGAAAAAGATGTCGGCACCGGTATGGGGCTTGCCGTGGTCCAGGGAATTGTCAGAAGCCACGGGGGCGCTATTTCGATTCAAAGCGAACCCGGATACGGCACCGTGATCGACATTCTCTTTCCGGAAATCGAACAGAAGGTGTCGGCGAGAAAAGAACAGATCGAACCCCTTCCCGAGGGGAACGAGCGGATTCTTTTTGTAGATGACGAGGAGCCGCTGGTCGATATCGGCAAAAACATGCTGGAGCGCCTCGGCTACGATGTCACGGCCGCAACATGCCCCAAGGAGGCGCTGGCGGCATTCAGTGAAGCACCAGAGGCATTTAATCTGGTCATCACGGATATGACCATGCCGTATATGAACGGGGATGCCTTTGCCGGAAAGCTTTTGAAGATCCGGCCGGATATTCCGGTGATCCTGTGTACCGGTCACAGTGAACTCATCAACAAAGAAAAAGCCCTGGCCTTAGAGATTAAGGATTTCCTGATGAAGCCGCACACCATCAGAGATCTGGCCAACACCATCCGAAGGGTGCTCGACAGCCAACCTTCTATACGTTCAACTTATCCGATTTGAACAGGTACGCCACAACAAAACCGACCATAAAACCGACAGCAAGATTTGAGGCCAGGGTGATGCCGAGTATCACCAGAGAGACAAACAGGTCTTTGCGGTTTGTCATGTCGATGATCGTCAACGCCAGTTGGCTTCCGGCAAAAAGCAGCAGAATCCCAAGTACCGCCATGGGGATCAGGTAGACCACGGAAAGAACCTGGGCTCCCAAAAGAACCGCCAATGCGATAAAAATCCCACCGATGATAAGATTGGATCCGGCTGTTCGGGCGCCGAACCGATAGTGGGCGGCAAGCCCTCCGGCACCGTGACAGAGCGGCATTCCACCGAAAAGAAAGCTGATAAAATTTGCCAAGGCCATGCTGATACAGGCGCTTCGATAGGTGACTCTCTTTGAGCCGGAACCAAAATACTCCTGCGACAGATCCGCATATGCAATTACTGCGTTTCCGAGTGTCATGGGGATTTGGGGAAGTACCAGGATCAAAAATGCCAATCCAAAATCCTCACCGCTCGGGATTCCGAAAGGGAGGAATTTCGGGAAGTTGATACCGATACGGACGGTGTCCAACCCTTTGTGCGTGCCGAATATCAACCCGATGCCGATGCCGCCCAGAACGACCAGGAGGCCGGCTGGGAAACGTCTGTTTTCCAGAAGCAAAAAGGTCAGGAGGCCGCCCACGACACCGATGAGGATACCCAACGGCAGCGGTCCGATGCTCTGAATCCTCAGATAAGGTTCGGCGAGTTGCTGCAATATTTGAAATTTTGAACTGCCGATCATAAATTTAACACCCTGGGTCATCAACAGCACGCCGGTTGAGAGCTGGACGCCCCTGACCACCGCTTTCGGGGTGTACCGGCCGATAGCGGTGACGGCACCGGTGGCGCCGATAAGCAGGAGGAATACCCCGAGGAGTGCACCCGCTGCAGATATTTGCGAAGCCGCCATACCGGTTGCAATGGCATACGCCCCGACAACCTTCATGGGCTGGATCGGAACGGTGACACCGGAATATATACCGGAGAGAATGTAAAAAAGGCCCACGGTAAAAAAAAGACCCAGTGGACTTATCCCGTTGACCAGGATCATTCCGACGGCAATGGGAAGCAACGTTCCCAGATCACCCAGAGAACCGGCACATTCCATCCGATCAAACCGATACGTCGTCTTCATTTAACCTCTCCACAGCATTCTTTTTTAGAAACCCATCCGATGATCTGCAATCCCACGGGGTCGATCGATCCTGTTTTACGATTTAAAAAAAATTCCACCATCCCATGCCGTCTTCCGGTCACGCCCATCTATGACCACATGTATAAAATGATTAATTCGATTACAACCCAAAACTTTAAACACGGTTTGCATTAATCCTCTCTGTCACCCCAATGCATGGGGCTTCCCGGTTGCTTTACGGAAAGACAAACAGTATGATACGAAACAAGTCAGGCCACCGTGCCGGCACGGTGCCTGCTGCACCGCAATGACTAAATCCTTTACACGGTTTTAGACGCCGCACTTGCTGTCCAGAGTTGAAATTTCGGTTCCATAGCGTGATAACAATAGGATTGTAATTATGTCTTCTAAAAAGGGCATTATCGTTCTCATGGGTTCAGGGGAATTGACTGCCACCATGGTCGGGGTTCACAAAGAACTGCTGACCCGCATATCTGACAGGCCCAAAGCCGTCTTCATGGATACACCGGCCGGATTCCAACTCAATGTCGATCTTATTTCCCAGAGAGCACAAGAGTATTTCAAAACGCATGTTCAACAGGCACTTGGCATTGCCTCTCTTAAGTCCAAGGAGACAACTTCCCGGTTCGAGGCTGAACAGGCATACCAGACATTGCGGGAGGCCGACTATGTGCTCATCGGCCCGGGGAGCCCGACCTATGCCGTTCGTCAATTCAGGGATACCCCTGTTCCGGAGATTTTAATCCATCGAATAGAAGCCGGGGGGTGCCTGGTGGCGGCGAGTGCAGCCGCATTGACAGTGGGACGATTTACCCTTCCGGTATATGAGATATATAAAGTCGGACAAGAACTGCATTGGATGGAAGGGATGAATATCCTGGGCCACTTCGGTTTCAACCTGGTGATCGTTCCCCATTGGAACAATGCCGAAGGCGGAAACCACGACACACGGTTCTGCTTTATGGGAGCGCCCCGTTTCAAGAAACTGGAATCGCTGCTGCCGGAAGGGGTATCTGCTGTCGGTCTGGATGAACATACCGCATGTATCATGGATCTTGACAGTGAAGAGGCAGAGGTTAGAGGAATCGGCAGGGTGATTCTGCGCCGGGGAGACACAGAGCGGGTCTTTGAAAAAGGAGATCGGTTTCCCCTCGATATGCTCCGTAAAGAATACCCCATAGAAGATTGGAATGGGAAGACCAAAGAATCCACCCCCAAAAAACCATCGACTGAAGCGGTAACCGATTCGTTCTGGGACCGGATCCACAGACTCGAAAAATCGTTTAGAGAGGGGTTGGCGCAGCAGGATCCTAAAGAGACGACCCGTGCACTGCTTGAATTGGATCGAACTGTCTGGCAGGCCCAAAAAAATCTCGAAGACGAAGAATCCATATCAGAGGCGAGGGAAACCCTGCGTGATCTGATCGTTCTGATCGGAGTTGCGCTTAAAGATGTTCCGGTGGATCGGACCGATTGTCTCGCAGTCCTTGTTGAAGAACTGCTCGGCCTTCGGGATCGGTTCAGGCAGTCACAGAACTGGGCGGCTGCCGATGCCATACGAGACAGTCTTAAACGGGTCGATATTATCACCGAGGACACCAAGGGGGGCCCCCGGTGGCGGTTGGAGTCACCATCGCGCGGAGGCCGGTTGAGATGACCGTCTATCCTGAAACATTCGATACGATTACATCCTGTCGACGCAATCAGGCACCGCCCCTGAACTGGGATTGTCTTTTTGTGATACCGGAGTGGCTGGATGCCTGGTGGCAGAGTTTTGGGATGGATTCCGAACTGTTTATCCGATCCGTCTATCAGGAAGGCGAAATGATCGGAATCGCACCCCTCCGGATCCGGGGAGAAGACGCCTGCTTTATCGGTGATATCGAGGTGTGCGATTATCAGGATTTCGTAATCGCTTCCGGAAAGGAGACATTGTTTTTCGAAAGCCTTCTCGATTTTCTGATACATCATAAAGGGGTCTCCAGACTGCATCTTGAGGCATTGCGCCCGGATTCATCGGTCATGACACACCTGACGGTATCGGCAAACCGGTTGAACCGGAACGTGTCCTGCATTTCTCAGGATGTTTCCCTGGAAATCGAACTTCCCGGTTCATGGGATATGTTTCTGGGGCAATTGACCGGAAAGCAGCGTCATGAGGTTCGCAGGAAGCTTAGGCGCCTTTATGAGGCAGGCCAGGTTCGTTTCCGGGTTGTTGACGGGGTGGAGCAGATTCGGAAACAGATGGAAACTTTTTTGACCCTGTTTAAATCGAATCGATTCGATAAAGCCGATTTTATGAACGATCAGATGGTTCAATACTTCCAGACCCTGACCGAAGCCATGGCCGGAGCGGGTATTCTGAAACTGTTTTTTCTGGATATCGATGACGAGCCAGCTGCAGCTGCACTCTGTTTTGACTACCGATCCATACGATATCTTTACAACAATGGTTATGACCAGCGGTTCAGCCCGCTTGGTGTTGGGTTGATCTGCAAGATACTCTGCATCAAAGATGCCATCGAAAGCGGTAAAAAAAAGTTCGACTTTCTAAAGGGTGCAGAAGATTACAAACACCGGCTGGGCGGCAAAACGGTTTCACTGCACCGCTGTATCATTGATTTATAAGCCTGTTGAGCGAAAGCGCTCAATTGCGAGAGGACACCGGCTTGGAGGGAAAACACCTGAATATCGCGATGCTGAGCATCCATTCCAGCCCCACCGGGCAACTCGGGACCAGAGATACCGGCGGGATGAGTGTCTATATCCGGGAGCTGGCCAGAGCCCTGGGCAGCCGCGGACACACCATCGATATTTTCACACGCCTCAACACCCATCGCCAGACGGTTGTGGAGACGCTCTATCCGAACGTGAGACTGATTCATCTGGATGCAGTGGGCATCCGGGACATATCCAAGTCGGAATTATTCCCTTATCTCCAGGCCTTTTTCCGGTCCCTGGATGAATTCAGAAAAAATGCCGGGATGCTTTATGATCTCATACACAGTCATTACTGGCTGTCCGGCTGTATCGGGCGATGGGCCCAGAAGCAGTGGCAAATCCCCCATGTACTGATGTTTCATACCCTGGGCGCCGTAAAAAACAACAGAGGGATCGGCCGGATGGAATCGGATCAACGAATCTCTACTGAAAAAGATCTGGCAAATAGATGCCACCGCATTGTGGCCCCCACCCATAGAGAAAAGGAACATCTGATTCAATACTATGATGTTGCAGCAGACAGGATCGGTGTGGTTCCCTGTGGCGTCAACCTGGATCTGTTCCGGCCCATGGATAAAAAGGATGCACGCCGGCAGCTTGGATTGGCGCCGGAGGATCCGATGCTGCTTTTTGTTGGCCGTTTCGACCCGTCAAAGGGTATCGACCGGCTTCTTTCGACCATGACGCACCTGAAGCACCGGGAAGACCTTCGTCTGGTCATTATCGGCGGCGACGGCGATCAGTCTCCGGAATATCGGCGGTTGCAGACGGTGACCTCTGAGCTGGGGATACAAAATGCCGTCTCGTTTGCCGGCCGGGTGGATCAGAAAGACCTGCCGCCGTACTACAGTGCCGCAGATATTCTGGTGGTCTCTTCCTATTACGAAAGCTTCGGTCTTGTGGGGCTTGAATCCCTGGCCTGCGGAACACCGGTTGTTTCAACCCGGGTGGGCGTGCTGGAGGATCTTCTCAAACGGAATAACATCGGTCACATCGTTGAAAATGCCACCCCCCGGTCACTGGCTGACGGCATTGAAAAAATCTTGTCCGTCTCCCCCGCAACCCGGCTGCAGGATGAAGAGATCCGCTCAGCCGTTCTCCGGTTCCGATGGCCCACTGTGGCATCCGCCATCACCGATGAGTATCATCGTATTCTGGATGTGGAAAAATAGTCATTCATCCGATTTTTGCTTTCTTCTTGCTTTCTTATGTTGCCTTATGGTTTCGATTTGAAAGATAGATTGAATTAATGATACAATTCGAATGCTTGATTATGATTGGATTCAAGCATTATGCAAGTATTGTTGGTCCTTTTTGTTCGGTGATATCACAACTTCTGACAAAGTTTGGATATTCTCAATTTATCAAAGGTTGACAGAAAAAGAGACCGACCACAACATATGGGGTTTGCCATAATTTCTAAAAAACAATAATACCTTTCCTAGGGTTAGTGAACTATGAACAATCTTATGCCAAGGAAATTTCATGGAAGAGCAAGAAAAATACATTAGAACGCTTATTGAATTACATCGAGGTCTTGAGAGACAAGGCCCGGGCGATACAGATTATTCGGACTATATTATTTCACAAATTCCAGAGCTGCCAACAAATCCACGTATTGCAGATATCGGTTGCGGTGCTAGTGCAGGGACACTATTTCTGGCGGACAAATTTAGATCAAAGGTTCGGGCTGTAGACTTCTCGCGAGATTTTTTAGATGAACTCGAAGATCGGGCAAAACAGCGAGGGCTTGAACATTTAGTAGAAACTATCGAATGCGACATGGGGAGTCTTGATTGGAAACCAGAAACCGTTGATCTGCTTTGGTCCGAGGGAGCCGCTTATAACTTGACATTTGAAGGTGCATTGAAAGCTTGGAGACCGTTGATGGCCGCTAATGGAATTGCAGTCATTTCGGAAATGAGCTATTTCACAAGTGAAGTGCCGGAATCTGTACGGGTTTATTGGCAAAATGCCTACCCCACCATCGGCACTGAATCAGAAAACTCAAATCATGCAAATTCATCAGGTTTTGAGATTTTAGGAATTCACCGTTTGCCATCAAAGGCTTGGTGGGATAATTACTATGAGCCACTTCGAAAGAATGTAGAAATTTTTATGAAATCAAATGACAGCGTCATGCAATCCGTTATTAGTGAAACAGAAGAGGAGATGAAATTTTTCGAAGAATATGAAAAAATTTACGGTTACTCATTTTATACCATGAAAGCCGTATAGTGTTTTTTCGCTAACATTATATACACCTGACCGGTGTTCCGGAGCGCTCAACACCGGCAGGTAAAATATGCATTAGCTGCGTAAACATTCCTAAACCCTATCACGATCAAAATGGACAACTATTGATCACCGATATTTTTCATCCCTAATTGCTGCCGCAGACTACGACCATCATACCGTGGGGTAATTGGCCTATGCAAACCGAGGGATGTTGGCAATATTCCCCGGTTCTAATATTCTAAAGAATTAAAGGTCAGACAGGTATCGTCAATAGGTCACGACGCATCCAATGTCTCTACTCCGGGCGTGCCGATTCGCGTGATCAGGAAATGGAACAGACCTGGCATGTGTGCGCCGAACCAGCAGAAGATTTTCCCCATTGGAGTGAACGAGAACTCACGCTTGCGCTTGTGAATGGCGCGGATACATGTTTTGGCTGACTTTTCGGAAGACCACATAAATCGGTTAACGACTTTCTTCTTGTTCGGATTGAAATGCCCGTTATTGTCGATTTGAATGAATTCGGTATTCATGTATCCGGGGTAGAGAACTATGCAACTCACCCCACTGCCGTGGAGTTCCATGGCAAGAGTCTGCCCTATGGCTCTCAACGCGTACTTCGAAGCACAATAGGCACCGTACATCGGCACTGTCGCCATAGATGCGCCACTACCAACCAAAACGAGCCTTCCCTTAGTCTTCCGCAACTCCGGCAAGGCGTGTTTAGCGGTCATTGCCGCACCGATGACATTGACCTCGAATTGACGCCGCCAGTCATCTGCCTCAAGGGTTTCAATCTCTCCCTTCAGCGGAAAAGCGGCGTTTGCTACTGCCACATCCAGGGAGCCAAACCGGTTGATGACCTGGTCGATGGCCGATGCAATCTGTTGCTCCTGACCTACATCGCACGGAACCGCAAACCCCGAACCGCCCTGATTTTCGATATTCCGGACGGTCTCCTTGAGCCTGTCTACACGACGACCGCTGACTGCCACCCGTGCTCCCATATCTGAATACTTGAGCGCCATAGCTTTGCCGAGTCCACTACCGCCACCGGTAATCCAGACAGATTTTCCATTGTAGTTTTGTTTCATTTCTTTATGCTCCTTAGTTGAGCGATCCATCCTGGAGACCGCTGCTTAATAATTCCAAGATTCGACAATTGTCTAATCATACAATCCAAAAAATGACCGCGCATGCCTACTTTCTGTCGATCCTTGATAACACTTGCTGCACCTCTGCCGACTTCTGCCGGATGTTTTGTGACTGAACGAGACCGCTCGAGACCACGGGTACCTCTTCGGCAGTCTGCCATGGTCTCTCGGGCCACCACCGTGTGATTTCTGGCGGGTTGGCGGGCTCAATGCTCTCACCCGGTTGAGGCACTACCACCTGGACGCCGACCTTTTCGGCAGCAACAAGTACGCGCTCCACAGGCTCGGTCCACGCGTGCATTGCCAGATCGAATGTCCCCCAATGGACGGGGATGAACAGACCACTGCCAATTGCAAGGCGTGCTTCGATAGCCTGCTCTGGGCCAATGTGAAGGTCAGCCCACAGCTGATCATAGGCCCCGATCTCTATGAGAACGGCGTCGAACGGGCCGAGTCGCTCACCGATGGCCACAAAGTCGGGGAACATGCCAGTGTCACCACTATAATAGATGCGATGTTCGGGACCGGTGATGACCCAACCGGACCACAGGGTCTCACTTTTGTCGGCCATGACGAGGGAACGCCCGGAAAAGTGCCTCGCCGGAGTGGCGGTGAGTGTGAGATCACCGAGCTTGACGTTTCCCCACCAGTCACGCTCGATAATACGGTCGGATGGCACTCCCCAGTGCTCAAGGTGGGCACCAACACCGAGCGGCACAACGTATAACGGCGCGCACTTGCCGAGTGCCTGAATCGTGTACTGGTCGAGGTGGTCGAAATGGTCGTGGGAGATCACCACGACGTCGATGGCGGGCAGTTCATCGATTGTAAGCGGTGTCTTGTGAAAGCGCTTAGGCCCCATCCATGAGAAGGGCGAAGGACGCTCGCTCCACACCGGGTCGACGAGGAGCCGATGGCCGTCGATCTCGACCAAGAGTGTCGAGTGACCGAACCAGGTGATGCGTAGGCCACCTTCCGGACTGATATCGAAGTCGCTCGCTATGCGCTCAACCACTGGGAGCAGGGTATTGGGAACGGTGTTATCGGCCCCGCGTATCCACTTCCCGAGGGCCTCGAAGAACTTAGGCTCGATGCTGGCGAGCAAGTTGACGAACTTGCCGTCGCGCCAGTTGGGCGACGCCTTCATCGCTTCGAGGCGTACGCCGGTGGCGCTTTTGCCGATTGAGGTACAACTATTCATTGCTACGTCACCTTCCGCCACGGTGGCGAGCACCGCAGCGCTTATCAGTATCATTTTCAAATTCATCGGTGCTCTTCAGTCATCCAGAAAACGGCTGTGAACTCTTCGGGGGTTACTGGCCTCTGCTTGATGATTATAAGATTCGAAAAGTGTCGAATCGTGTGCTCAAAAAAAGGGAACAACCTACTCTCCTTCAATTCCAGACAATACCTGCTTCACCTCCGCCAACGTTCCCTTATTTATCCTGGCCACCAGGTACTTGCCACGCTTTTCGGTTGTGATGAGATCGGCGTTGGTCAACTCCTTGAGGTGATGGGAGATCGTCGGCGGGCTGAGTCCGAACAATTTAACGATGTCGCTGATGGTGCACTCCGGTGCTTCAAAGTCCGATTCCTCGTGTTTTGCGATCTTCATGTACAGCGCCACCCGGTTCTCGTTGGAGAGTGCTTTCATTATCTTGGCCAGCCTTTTGGCATCCATATTTCTTACTTCCATCGACGATCTCATTTAGATAGTTGTCTAACTATCTTATAAAATAACCGTTCTGTCAATAAAAAATCCAGCAGAAATAATCAAAGAATTAATGGCGGCATAGGGGTACCCTCATAGAAACAACTGCGAACTACGACCATTAGTCCTCGGTCCAGGTGGCGCACCGACTATACCCTAATGGATGATCGGTTAGAAAGTGTGGATTTTTATACCTGAATTTTGCACGCAAATGACTCTAGCGGAGCCTGCCCGCAAATTTTACAAATTCTGATTGCAACAACCGGGGTCGCTTTTTTGCCGCTATCGATATCGGCGAAAAGAGAAACGAGAAG
>Ga0233431_1000684_pt1 | contig 70536 bp, 67 predicted proteins | sample SI_118_April2016_FD_179867 | JGI IMG/M metagenome (GOLD analysis project Ga0233431, IMG submission 179867) | Seawater microbial communities from Saanich Inlet, British Columbia, Canada - SI_118_April2016_200_MG | ecosystem: Environmental > Aquatic > Marine > Inlet | place: Canada: British...
TAAATTAAGAATACTTCGTGGACAATTTGCCAAAAAAGAAGGTAAAGTTAGTCGTGTTAGTCTAAAATATGATAAGGTGTATGTTGATGGAGCAGACTTAATTAAGAAGGATGGTACAAAACAACCTCTACCTTTAACCGTTTCAAACTTAATGATTATTGAATTAAATTTATCTGATAAAAAAAGAAAACAAAAGTTGGAAAGTAAAAAAAGTACAGGTAAGCCAACTACTAAATCAATCAAGACGGACAAAGTGGAAGTTAAAAAAGCTGAACTTAATAAAGAAGACGCTAAACCTAAGGAGAATTAAAAATGAAAAATCATCTTAAACGTATTGCGGTACCAAAAACCTGGATTATTAACAGGAAAAATAATGTTTTCATTACTAGACCTAATCCTGGCGCTCATGCTTTTGAAAATGGTCTTCCTTTAGGTATCTTGTTAAGAGACAACTTAAAAGTTGCTTCAACAATGACTGAAGTTAAGAAAATCTTGAACAATAATGATGTTTTAGTTGACGGAACAAGAAGAAAAGATCATCATTTTATTGTGGGCCTATTTGATGTTTTAAGCATACCTACATTGAAAAAACATTATCGTATTATTTTTGATAATAAAGGTAGGATTATAACTACAGAAATCGATGAAAAAGAAAGTACAATTAAATTATGCAAAATTACTGGTAAAACCGCATTATCCAAAGGAAAAATTCAATTCAATTTTCATGATGGTAAGAACTTAGTTACTGATATTAAAGCTAAAGTTAACGATACTTTATTGATGTCTTTACCAAAATTAGAAGTTAAAGAAATATTACCTTTAAGTGAAGGAGCTACAGTCTTCTTAACAAAAGGTAAACATAGTGGAGATGTTGGAACTTTGAAAAAATTAAATGTTCGAGAAGCAATATTTTCAAAGGAAAATAAAGATGTTGGTACCGCAAAAGGGTATCTTTTTGTTGTTGGTAAGAATAAGCCGGCAATCAAAATCAACTAAACAATCATAATAAAATAAGAAAATGACTGAAAATAAACAAAATCCAATGCAGGAAATTAAAGTGGCTAAACTTACACTTAACATCGGTACTGGTAAGAATGAAGATATGATGAAAAAAGGTTTAATATTACTAAAAAAATTATCTCCTCTTAATCCAGTTAAAACTATTACTCAGAAAAGAATTCCTGGATGGGGTTTACGACCTGGTTTAACTATTGGTTGTAAAGTTACTGTTAGGAAAAACGCAACTGAATTATTGAAAAGACTATTAGTTGCTAAAGAAAACAAATTAAAATTAAGTTGTTTTGATACTCAAGGTAACTTTTCATTTGGTGTTCCGGAATATATTGATATTGAAGGAATGGAATATGATCCCGATCTTAAAATTTTAGGGTTAGAAGTTGCAGTTACTTTAGAGAAACCAGGTTTTAGAGTTAAGAAAAGAAGAATTTATACTAACAAAATTGGAAAAAATCACACCATTTCAAAAGAAGATGCAATTGAATTTGTTAAAAATATCGGTGTGGAGGTTGAATAAATTTTAAAATGTCAACTAGCGATCACGAAAAAGCTTTCAAGCAATTGAATGCAAAACCAGTAAAGAAGGCTAAATATATCAAATTTAACCAACCTAACGAGAGATCTTGTGGAAAATCTCTAAGAAAGTGTAAGAACTGTGGTAGAACCGGCGCTCATATTAATAAATATGGGTTACACTTGTGCAGACAATGTTTCAGAGACATTGCACTGGATTTAGGTTTTAAGAAATATAGTTAAGGTGAATAATAAATGTTAAACGACCCTTTAGCAGCGGCATTATCGAAAATACTCAATGCGGAACGCATTGGTAAGAAAGAAGTAGTTGTAAAACCAGCTTCAAAAATAATTAAGAAAGCTTTAGAACTTATGAACGACAATAACTTTGTTGGAGTTTATGAAGAAGCATCAAATGATAAAGGTGGCTCTTTAAAAGTAAACTTAATTGGTAATATTAACAAATGTGGTGTAATCAAACCAAGATTTTCAACAAAACATAATGAATTTAAGAAATGGGAAAAAAGGTATCTTCCTGCAGATAATTTTGGAATGATTTTGGTTACAACTCCGTTAGGTGTGATGACTCACAGTGACGCTAAGAAAAAGAAAACAGGGGGAAAACTCCTTGCTTATTGTTATTAAATAAAGATGAAAACCGACTTTAAGAATGAAATTGAACTGCCAGAAGGCGTGACTGCTCAGTTAGAAGGATCTTTGATGAAGATAAAAGGTCAAAAAGGAGAAGTAGAAAGAAATTTTCTTCAGCCAAAAGTTCAATTAACTCTCGAAGGAAATAAAATCACTTTATTTGTATCAAAATGTACAAAGACAGAAAAGAAAATTACTAACTCTTATGCTGCTCACATGAAAAATATGATTAGTGGCGTACAAGAACCTCATGTTTACAAATTAAAAATTTGTTCAGGTCACTTTCCAATGAATGTAAGTGTGTCTGGAAATGAAGTAATCATCAAAAACTTTTTTGGAGAAAGTGTACCAAGAAAAACTAAATTTTCTAATGGTGCAGACGTCAAAGTTAATGGTGACGAAATTGTTATTAGTAGTCCTGACAAAGAAATTGCGGGACAAATCGCAGCAAAAATCGAAACTTTGTGTAGAGTAACTAATAAAGACATTAGGATTTTTCAGGATGGATGTTATATCATCCATAAATCTGGTAAAGACTTATAATAATAAATAACTAAATAAATAAGAAAGATGGAATCAAAAAAAATGCTTGAATTGAGAGAGAAAATTAAGAAAAGAAAACCCACTTTTGTAGTTAAAGAATCAAAATTTTCTGCTCGTGTAAAGAGTAGATGGCGTTTTCCTCGTGGTAAACACTCAAAAGTTAGGCAAATGCATAAGGGTAGACCAAAATTGGTTAGTACTGGTTATGGTTCACCAAAAAGTGTAAAACATTTACATTCCTCTGGATTAGAAAAAGTTATGGTAAAAAATAAGCAAGAATTATTAGCTTTAGATACTAGTAAACAAGGAGCAATTGTATCTTCCCAAGTAGGAAACCGGAAAAAATTAGAAATATTACATTCAGCAGTTGAAAATAAAATTGAAATTTTGAACCTTAAAGACGTTAACAAATGCATCGAAAAGATTGATGCTGATTTTGAAGCTCGTAAGAAAATTAAACAACAGAAGCAGAAAAGTAAAAGTGAAAAAGAAGTTGTTAAGAAAAAGAAAGCTGAAGAAAAAAAGAAAAAGGAACAAGAAGAAAAACAGACGGAAACTGTACCAGAGAAAGGAAGCAATGTTGAAGAAACCAAAGAAGAAAAGATTAAAGAAGAAAAGGAAAAACAAAAAGAAGACATCGAAAAGACAATTATTAAAAAACAATAATCATATTCATAAAAATAAATAAAAGATAACAAAAAACATATTCGAAAATGAAAAATAAAAAAAGCTTGGCTGCAAAAATCCTGAAAGTATCACCAAAGAAGATTAAATTTGTAGCTGATGCTCTTGAAGATATTAAAAAGGCAATTACTAGATCCGATATTAGGGGACTTATTGCAATAGGAAAAATATTCAAAAGTAAAAAAAATGAACAATCATTAGCTCGTGCTCGTAAAGTTAAAGCTCAAAAGAAAAAAGGTCGTCAAAAAGGTAAAGGTAGTAAGAAAGGTACAAAACACTCTATCGTTACGAGAAAAGAAAAATGGATGAGTAGAGTAAGAGTACAACGGTCTTTTTTACATGAATTACGTAGTAAAAAAATAATCACTCCGCACAATTATCGTATACTTTATGGTAGAGTTAAAGGTGGTTTCTTTAGGAATAAAAGGCACATTAAACTTTACATTAACGAATATAATTTAGTTGAAAAAAACAGTGTTGATAACAACGTTGATGGTGTTAATACTAAATTAACTGATAATAAAAATAAATAAAAATGGCAACTAGAAAACCTAAAACAGTATTGTACAGAAGAAAGAGAGAACAAAGAACTGATTATAACAAACGAATGAGTTTGTTATTAAGCAGAAAACCACGTTTAGTTGTTAGATTTACTAATCAAAAAATTGTTGTACAATTAATTGATTTTGACGCCAAAGGTGATAAAGTATTGGTTGGAATTGATTCTTCAATTTTATCAAGTCACGGTTGGAAATATTCATTGAAAAATAATCCTGCTGCTTACTTAGTTGGTTTATTGTTTGGAAAAAAAGCTTCAGAAAAAGGTATTAAAGAAGCAATTTTAGATTCCGGGTTTAAAAGCCCACTTAAGAAAGGTAAAATTTATGTTTTACTGAAGGGAGTATTAGATTCTGGAATGAAAGTTTCACACGGTGACGGTTTGTTCCCTACTGAAGAAAGAATTAGTGGGAAAGATATTCAAGATTATGCTTTAAAATTGAAGGAAAATAAAGAACTTTACGAAAAGCGGTTTGCAAAATATTTGAAAAATAATGCTAACCCTGAAAAAATTGTTGAAGAATTCAACAAAATTAAACAGAAGATTGCTGCTTAAAGTTCATAATTTAAAAAAATGGTTAATGATAATAAATACGGAAAAGGAAAAGGAACAGGAAAGAGACCAATGAGAAGGCCTAGAAGGCCATCAGATGATGTTCCTAAAATACAAAAAGAATGGATCCCAATTACACAATTAGGTAGAGATGTAAATAGTGGAGAAATCACAGATATTGAACAAATTTTTGATAGTGGTTCTAAAATCATGGAAACAGAAATTGTAGACCGTCTACTTCCTGACTTGGAAGAAGAATTATTATTAGTTGGTCAAGCTAAAGGTAAATTTGGGGGAGGTCAAAGAAGAATCTTTAGACAAACTCAAAAGAAGACCATGGAAGGTAATAAAATTCAATTTTTAACTTGTGCAGTTGTTGGTAATAATAATGGTTATGTGGGTGTAGAACGAGGAAAAAGTAAAGAAACTGTTCCTGCACGTGATAAATCCAAAAGAAAAGCTAGACTTAGTTTAGTAAGAGTTAGAAGAGGTTGTGGAAGTTGGGAATGTCATTGTGGAGAGTCTCATTCTGTACCTTTTGCAGTGACCGGTAAATGTGGTTCCTCAACAATTACTCTTATGCCTGCACCTAAAGGTAAGGGATTATGTGTTGAAAAAGAATGTGCTAAAATTTTAAAGTTAGCAGGAATTAAAGATGTCTGGAGTAAAACCTCTGGAAAGACAAAAACCAAATTAAATTTAATTGGTGCTTTGATTGATGCTTTAAAAAAATTGTCTGAAATTAAAGTTAAACCAGAAGATATTGAAAAATTAGGTATCATTGAAGGTAAGATGAAAGAAACAAAAACAGATTCTTTTAAGGAGAGTATTAAGGCTGATGAATCTGAACCTAAAGCTGTCGAAGAATCTGCCACTGAATCTACCGAATCTACTGATAATCAAGAAAAAGAAGAAGTTAAAGAAAAAGAAACCAAAGATAAAGACGTTGGTGAAAAATAATGACCGAAAAAGAAGCTGTTAAAGAAACAAAAAAAGTTGAAAAGAAAAGTAAAGTCGCGATTATACTGATTAGAGGTATGGTTAGAATGACTCAATCAGTAAGAGATACTTTAATTATGTTTCGTTTGAACAGAAGAAATTATTGTGTTGTTGTTGATGACAATGAAATTAACAGAGGAATGATTAAAAAAATTAAAGATTATGTTACTTATGGCGAGATTGACGAGGCTACCTTTAAAGAACTTCTTGATAAAAAAGGAGAAGAATATCAAGGTAGGTTAAGCGATAAGAATAATAAGTATACTTACAAAACGTTAGATATTAATGGTAAAAAATATAAACCTTATTTCCGATTAAATCCACCAATAAAGGGTTATGGTCGTAAAGGAATTAAAATTGCATTTAAAATCGGTGGAGCATTAGGAAACCGTGAAGACAAAATTAATGATCTAATTAAGAGGATGCTTTAAATGGTTGTTACAAAAACTAAGAAAGTTAACAAGTACAGATCTCATACTACTCATGGGGGCGGACACCGAAAAAAACGTAGAGGTGCAGGTTCTCGTGGAGGAAGAGGTAACGCAGGTTCAGGAAAAAGAGCAAGCCATAAAGTAGCGGGTAGTTCTCGTAAATTAGGACCAATAGGTTTTACTTCTAAAAGACAAAATACTGTTAAAGCAATTAACTTAGGTTACTTTGATCTTGATCGTATAGAAAAATTACTTAATACAGGTAAAATTAAAAAGGAAGGAGATCTTTATCTTATCAATTTAAATGAATTAGGTTATAATAAATTATTAGGAACAGGAAAAGTTAATGCTAAACTTGAAATTAGCGTAAATAATTTTACCAGTTCTGCAGAAGAAAAAATTAAAGAAGCTGGTGGTAAAATAGTTTCTGTTCAAAAAGTTGCAAAAAAAGAAGAAAAAGCCGAAGTAAAAGAAGAAAAAAACGCAACTACAAAAAAAGCTGCTCAAAAATAAACGTAGCTAAATTTTGAGGATACAAAATAAAAATGTCTTTTTTAGACCTTATAATAAAGAACTTACCCGAAGTAAGAGGGCCTAAACAGAAAAGACTTCCTTTTAAAGAGAAATTAAAGTGGACCTTAATCATTCTGGTGATTTTTTTTGTATTAGGTTTAGTTCCTTTGTTTGGATTGGGTGAGAACGCCTTACAACAATTTGAATTTTTATCTATTATTTTAGGTGCTTCTTTTGGAAGTATTGTTTCTTTAGGTATTGGTCCTATTGTAACCGCATCTATTGTTCTACAGTTATTAAACGGTACAGGAATAATAAAAATGGACATGACAACGTCCGAAGGTAAACAAAGGTTTCAAGGGGTTCAAAGATTATTAGCAATTTTCTTTATAATTTTTGAAGCAATAGTGTATGTCATGATGGGTGGTTTAGCACCTGCAGCTGCTTTAGCTGGAACTGCACTATACGGACAATTGCAAATGATACTTATTTTTCAATTAATCCTGGGCGGAATTTTGATCATGTTTATGGATGATGTAATTAATAAATGGGGTTTTGGTTCAGGAATATCATTATTTATTGCTGCAGGAGTAGCACAACAAATATTTATTCGTGCGTTTAACTTTTTACCATCACCGACTCAGCCAGAAATTGCTGCCGGAGCGATACCTTCATTGTTTCAGTTTTTATCAATGGGTGATATTACGGGAGCTGCATTACAAATTGCTGCTGTTGTTTCAACGCTATTAGTATTTGCTATCTGTGTATTTGGACAAGCAATGAAAGTTGAAATTCCATTATCTTTTGGTAAAGTAAGAGGCTATGGTATGCGTTGGCCGCTTAACTTTTTTTATACATCTAACATTCCAGTTATCTTAGTCGCTGCTTTGATGGCTAATATTCAGCTTTTTGCAAGATTATTAGAACGATGGGGACATCCTTGGTTAGGAACATTTTCGGGAAATAGTCCCATTAGTGGATTAGTTTATTGGATTAATAGTCCTAATATTGTACAAAATATTATTCAAGGAAGTTTTAGTTGGGGTCATTTAGGACAAGCTTTAATTTACATTGCTTTAATGGTTGGTGGAGCAATACTATTTAGTGTATTTTGGATGCAGACAGCTAATATGGATGCAAAAAGTCAAGCAAAACAGATAATGTCTTCAGGATTACAAATTTCTGGTTTTAGAAGAGATGAAAGAGTATTACAAAAAATATTAGGTAGATACATTTGGCCATTAACTATCGTTGGTGGTGCTTCAGTAGGATTATTAGCAGCTTTAGCAGATTTAACTGGTGCTTTATCTAGAGGTACAGGGATTTTATTAGCTGTAATGATTGTCTATAAATTATACGAAGAAATTGCTAAACAACATATGATGGATATGCATCCTAGTATGCGTAAGTTTATGGAATAGTTTTTTATTTTCTTGTTTTGTTCAAACTTATTTTAAATATAGAACATTTAACCGAATGATTTATAAATGAGGTTCAATACTGAAATATCAATGCCCGCCACGAGAGTACCTGCGGGAGCACACGGGAAACCCAAGCAATGAGCTCAGGGGTTAGTGGTGCGGGCTTCAAAGCTTTAATATTAAAACAAACTAGAAGAATAGATTAAAATTACACTTACAATTTCATTTATTTCATTAAGTACTAAAGACCCAAAGTATCTAAGTGATAGTTTAACGGTTGTTTAGGTAAAAATCTGTTTTTTCTAGTAAAATTATAATAAAATAAGCTGGGAAGAGTTTGCTTATAAAATCACATTCAATTAATCATTTAATTTACATAACTAAGTTTAACAATTAATTAGAATATTGAAATTAAAAAGCAACTGTTTCTGGTATATATTGGAGGAATAAAAAATGGCAAAAATTAGCCCTGTAGCGGCAAAATATATTGTACAATCTACAATTCATATTGACGGTGTTGTTGATCGTCCTGACGTAATTGGAGCAATTTTCGGGCAAACTGAAGGTTTGTTAGGAAATGATTTAGAATTAAGAGAATTGCAAAGAAGCGGTAGAATCGGAAGAATTGAAGTTAACGTTAATACCAGTTCTGGAAAAACTAACGGTGAAATAATCATCCCTAGTAGTTTAGATAAAACTGAAACTGCAATTGTAGCAGCAGCTTTAGAGATTATCCAAAGAATTGGTCCTTGTAATGCTAAAATTGAAGTACAAAAAATTGAAGATGTAAGGATAAGTAAGAGACAATTTGTTATTGATAGGGCTAAGGCTTTACTGAAAGATCTTACTGAAAGAACTCTTCCAGATTCACAAGAACTTGCTGATGAAGTTTCAAAATCTGTAAGAATGATGGAAGTTATTAATTATGGTAGAGAAAAATTAGCAGCAGGCCCAGCAATTGACGAAAGTGAAGAAATAATCTTAGTTGAAGGAAGAGCTGATGTATTAAACTTACTAAAACATGGATTTAAAAATGTAATTGCAATGAACGGAACTTCTGTACCAGAAACAGTAAAGGAACTAACTAAGAAAAAAACTTCTACTGTATTTGTTGATGGTGATCGTGGAGGAGATTTGATTATTAGAGAGTTGTTAAGTGTTGCTGATGTTGACTTTGTATGTAAGGCGCCAGACGGTAAGGAAGTTGAAGAAATCACTAAAAAAGAAATCCATAAAGCTTTACGTGGTAAAATCACTGCTGAGCAGTCTAAATTGGATTTAGGTATTGACGAGCATGGTGCTTTGAAAGAAGAAGCTAAACCTGTAAGAACACATGCGCATTCCAATAATCAAAGAAGTTATCAACAAAGAAGACCAGCACATAGTGCTCCCCCAAAATATCAAAGACAAAATAGTAATACTGCAAATAAACCGGCAGTAAATAATACTCGATCAAAAGTGTCTTTGTCTGTAGGAGAGAAGAAAACTTTTAAAGAAACTTTAGAAGATTTGTTTGGCACTCGTGGAGCATGCATCTTTGATGAAAAATTGAATATCTTGGGAAAAGTACCGTTAAGTGAATTATCTTCTACAATCAAAAGTTTAAATGGCGGAGTTTACGCACTAGTTTTAGATGGTACTGTTGATATTGAGTTAGTACGTTTAGCAGAGAAAATGGATGTTAAACACTTAATTGGAACCGGTTCTAAAGTTAAGGAAACACAAAAAGTTAATGTATTAACTGATGATAAACTATAGAGACTGTATTTTTTTATTTTTATTTCTTATTTTTTAAGTTTAATTTAACCACAACCTTTTTATTCTACACTGTTTTTATAATATGTGCTTTATAGTATATTTATATTATCCAATACGATTATTGGGGAATAAAAAGTATTAAAAGTAAAGTGGAAATTCAATTTAGTATAATTAAGATATGGGGTTAAGATGGATGGATTTAAAAGGAGTGGTAGTTCAAGAAACATCACTACATTGTTATTGTTTGTACTTCTTGCGTTTAGCGTTTCTTCATTATTAGTGGATTTTGTTGACCCCACGTTAAGTAATGGCTCAAGCACATCAGATACATCTATAATAATTAATACTTCTATAAATATTTTTAACCTATCAAATATTGTTTTTGATTGGAATGGTACCAATTATACTTTGTACAATGAATCTTTAATTATGGCTTACAATTTTAATAACATTTCTTCATTGGGAGATAATAATTCTTTTGTGACTGATTTTGGTATGGGTAGTAAGAATGCTAATGTTAGTGGTGCAGTATGGACACCTAACGGAAAATACGGTGGAGCCTATGAGTTTAATGGAGAAAATGCATTAACAATGACTTTTATTTCTCCACAATTATTAGAATCAAAAGGATACACATTTATGGTATGGGCATACCCACGTAACATGGATGGTGATAGTGGAGCTTCTCGAAGGATTTTGAGATCTGATCTTGGCACATTTATTGGCGTTGGGGATAATTTATTAAAATTTCTTGCTTATAATTCTTCTGGAAATGCATTCACTATGAGTAAATCTGCTTCCGTTAATCAATGGTATCATTTAGTAGGAACTTGCAATGCTACTGGTTTTTGTGCATTTTACGTTAACGGTGTGCAAGAGGGAACGAGCAATATTGGCACTGTAAGAGACTCTGGTAACAATTTTACCATTGGTGCTGGTTCGTCTAGTTCTGGACGTTTTAATGGTACAATAGATGAAGTAAGGGTGTTTAGACACTACTTAACAAGTGATGAAGTTTTGTTATATTATCATTCTAATATAGAAAAAAAAGATCCATTTAATTGGACACTTCATATCAATCAAACTAATTTGTCCATTTCTAATTATACTTATCAGGTGTTTATAGCCAATGGTACGGGTAGCGTAAATAAAACAGAAATAAGAACTGTTATTATTAGCACGGCAGATAATGGAGCACCTTCAGTAACAGTCAATTATCCATTAAACCAATATTATAATGGTAGAAATATAACTTTTAATGTAACCGTTAATGAAACTGGCAATTGTAGTTATTCTTTAGATGGGGGAATAAATAACATCTCCATGAATAATGTTGATGGGTTTAATTTTACTGCTTTTAATGAAACTCTTCTTGATAATAAGTACACTGTAAATTTTTATTGTAACGATTCTTCTGGGAATTATAATCGCACTGAATCAGTTATTTTTTATGTTGATAATACTTTACCGGTAATTAATTTTCTTCCTCCAACTCCAGTAAATAATACTCAAACTATTAATACAACAATGATAATAAATATGACGCTGAATGAATTGGGATTAAAGAAATTTTTCTTTACTTGGAATGATTCTAATTATACTCATTATGATAAATCATTGGTGTTGAAATATCAATTTGACAATCTTTCTTCGTTAGGAGAAAATAACAGTTATGTAGTTGATTTAAGCAGCCGAGGCAATGATGGTACGGTTTATGGAGCAGTTGCAAATAATAGTGGTAAGTATGGTGGCAGTTTTGAATTTGATGGAGCAGATGATTTCATCGATGCTGGAAATGATTCTAGCTTAAATTTAAATTATTCTTTTTCAATCTTAACTTGGGTAAAAGCAAAAAATCTTGATCCTGCTTTAAATATCATTGTTTCTAAAGATGATGGACAGGGTGGTGTTGCTTTAGGAATTGCAGATCTTCCTTATGAATTAAGATTAAGTAATGCAGGTACAAGTCATGGTTTGTTAACTCCAGATATAAGATTAAATTCTTGGATGCATATTGCAGCAACATATAATAGTTCAGAGTCAAAGGTAAGGTATTATCTTGACGGTGTTTTTAAAGGTTCATTCAAGACAAATTTTAATTTTAGTAATAATACTAGATCAGTTTTAATTGGTAGAAGAAATGATACTTGGTTTTTTAATGGAAGTATAGATAATGTTGAGTTGTGGAATACTACACTAAGCTCAACAGAGATTGAAAGTCATTACTTCAGTAATTTAAAAAAATATAATCTCACCCATTGGGAATTTTTGATTAATCGTTCAGGAATAGCTGATAATAATTATAATCTTTCTGCTTATGTTGATGATCAATTAAAAAATTACTCAAAGATAACACAAAATTTTTCTGTATTAAATGAAAACCCACAGATTACACTTAACGAACCGTCAGCAGAAAGTACTGGAGTAAGTACTACAGCTACACTTGGAGTTACCGTTTCTGATACAGAAGGGAAGAGTTTAGATGTAAAATATTACGGAGTAAATTCAAATACAACTTATGAAAATTTTTCTATCGTTGTCTTGCCTGATACACAAATGTATTCAGAAGATTATCCTAACATATTTACAAACCAAACAAAATGGATTGTTGAACTTGCACAAACTGAAACAGTAGCTTACGTAATTCATACAGGGGATATTGTTAATGTTTGGAATAATGAAACACAGTGGCAGAACGCTAATAACAGTCTGAATTATTTAGATAATAATAGTATTCCTTATAGTGTAGTCACTGGTAATCATGATAATGATAATGGTGATAACAATACTTTTTATGACAAATATTTTCCGGCAAGTCGTTTCAATAGTAATTCTTGGTATGGTGGCAATTATACAAATAATCGTAACCATTACGATTTAATCTCTGCAGGTGGACAAGATTTGATCATTTTGCACCTTGGTATGGTAGATAATGCTGGCCAGCCCTATACAGATATTCCAACTTCTTGGGCAAACGATACTTTGAAAGCTTATCCTAACCATAAAGCTATTTTAGTAACACATGCCTACATGGATAAAGATGGAACTTATATTGAATATGGTCAAAACCTATATTCAGATCTTGTTGTTCAAAATGAAAATGTATTTATGGTATTGTGTGGGCATATGCATGATTCAAAGTATCAAGTAAAAACAATTGGAGATAGAAAAATTTACGAAATTTTGATAGATTACCAAGGACAACCTAATGGTGGAAATGGTTGGTTAAGAAAATATGTTTTTTCTCCCGAAGTAAATATGATTTATGCTACTACATATTCTCCTTATGTTAAACAATATAATACTTCTTCAAATAATAAGTTTACTATCGAGTCTCAAATGCATTTACAAGAGTTGGATTCGTCAGATGATTTAAGTAGTGGTTCATCAACAACTTATTCTTGGAGTGGTTTGTCTGCAAGTACAACTTATCTTTGGAAAGTTGTTGTTACGGATGAAGATGGTAGAACTAACACTTCTACTATTTGGAATTTTACTACTGCGGCAGCTTCTTCAGACGAGGATCTTGATTCTGGTTCTAGTTCTTCTGGCTCTTCGGGGGGAGGAGTATCTAATCAGGTACCAAATAAATATAAAAAAATGGTCTGGGGAGTTATTGGGGATGGAGCACCCACAACATTAGATATTAATGATCAGAATATTGGTATTACTTCTGTAAGGTTTTTGCCAACTAAAGACCTTTTTGGATTATGGATAAAAGTTGAAAAGAAAGATGAACTAGCTACAAAAATTAACCCATTTAGTAAGAAAATTTATCAATATTTAGAAATTACTAAAAGTTTGAGTATTAATGATAGATTTTTGGGAGATAAAATAATAAATTTCAGAGTGAAAAGTTCTTGGTTGAACGATAATGAGTTAAATAAAGAAAATATTGCTTTATTTAGGTACGTAAATAATGAATGGGTAGAACTATCAACAACAATACTTAATACTGAGAATGGTTATATTAATTACGTTGCAGAAACACCCGGGTTTAGTTATTTCGCAATCGGAGAATCTGAACATTCTATTGTTCATGATGAAACAATCGTTACAAAAAAAGAAGCCGACGATAGTGTTGAAAAAGAAATTAAACAAACTGTTCCAAAATCTAATGAAGAAAATGGGGCTACGTTTAAAAGTAATGATTTGGTTGTTTATGTATCACTATTTATTATTGTAATTATTAGTATCTTTTTATATATAAATATCCAATCAAAGAAAAAAAAGTAAAATAAAATGGGTGAAGTTAAGTTTAATTTAACCACAACCTTTTTATCTTCTTCTATATTATAACACAATATGGTGTTTGATGTTATTATTGGTAGAGGTAAGAAAGATTTAGAAAAGTTTGGTAAAAAGGGCACAATATTTGTTGGTAAACAGTATATTCAAATGGGCCAAACTACTTCACTTTCTAATCCAGTTTATTTAGATGTTGCTGGTGCACATGTGGTTTTCATTGTAGGTAAGAGAGGTAGTGGAAAATCTTACACTATGGGCAGTATTGCAGAAGGATTAGCTGACCTTCCAACAGAAATTAAACAAAATCTTTCTATTGTTCTATTAGATACAATGGGTATTTATTGGACAATGAAATATCCTAATTTTCAAGATGCAGAATTGTTAAAAAATTGGAACATTGATTCAAAAGGATTAGATGTGAAAATTTATACTCCTACGGGATTTTATTATCATTATAAGGAAGAAGGAATTCCTACTGATTTTCCTTTTTCAATCAGACCAATTGATGTTAATCCTGTTGATTGGTGTACTGCATTTAATATTAATCCTAATTCTGCCGAAGGAGTTTTAATAACTCGTGTCGTTCAACAGTTAAGTAAGGGTGAAAGTTATTCAATCGAAAAATTGATAGATGTTATACGTTCGGATGAAGAAAGTGGCGATATAACAAGAAACATCATTATTAATCAGTTTGAAAAATCTAAAGGATGGGAAATATTTTCTAAGGAGGGAACTCCGTTGAAAGATCTTGTTAAAGGTGGCCAAGTAACGGTGTTAGATGTTAGTCCTTACGCAACAATGTCTTCAGGTTGGGAAATTAAAGCTTTAGTTGTAGGATTAATTTGTCGAACATTATTTAATCAAAGAATGTTGGCAAGAAAAACTGAAGAGTTTAAATCTGTTGATAGTGCAATGCATTATTTTTCTAAAGATGTTGAAGAAAAAATGCAAGAACCTTTAGTATGGTTAGCACTTGATGAAGCTCATGAATTACTTCCTAAAGAAGGAAAAACTGCCGCTACTGACGCTTTAATTACAATTTTGCGTGAAGGTCGTCAACCAGGAATTTCTTTAATATTAGCTTCACAACAACCAGGAAAGATCCATACAGATGTTATGACTCAATCAGATACGGTAATTGCACATCGTCTTACTGCAAGAATGGATGTAGATGCATTAGGATTACTTACTCAGAGTTATATGCGTCAGGGTTTAGAACGAGAAATTGATAATTTGCCTAGAGTTAAAGGAGCGGCAGTAATGTTTGATGATGCTAATGAAAGAATATTCCCCGTACAAATGCGTCCTCGTTCTACATGGCACGGTGGCGGTTCTCCAGTAGCGATAAAGGAGAAGAAAGAAGTTTTTAAAGAGGAAATGGATAAATTAAAAGATTTGTAATTTTGTTTAAACTATAATCTGTCACATAGTTCTTCATAATTAAATAATCCTTCAATGTGGTTTCTGACAACTTTAATTTTGTAACTTCTTTGAGCAATGTCTTCTATTTGTATTTCGTTAAGATTAGTTTCATAATTATCATCTACTACATGACTAATCTCGTGTAATAATGTTTTATGAAAGTCTTCTTTATTATCGATTCTTGTGGGATTGTAATGAAGTTCGTAAGCTTCAGGACGATATTCTCCTTTACAGCTAATTAAATAATTTTTTACAATACTATATTCTGAAAGAGCATCATCAATACGTTTTACAGTAAGATTTCTAAATCTTCTTTTTATCATCTTCTCTTTTTTTTAAATTGAAATATTACATCCAAGGAAGGATTCTAGGAGTACTATTTCCCTTAGGTTCGCTTACTAATTGTAATTGAGGAAACAAAAATGAAGGTGAATTCTGTTCAGTAGGTACGTATCCAGAATCTGCACCACATTCTCCAGTGCAAGAAGAATAAGGTTTTCCAGTTGCTATAATACTCCTAAGAGTTTCTTCAGCATTTCCAGTAAGGTGAACATTTTTTATCATTTTTTTGTTCCCTCGTTGATCTACTCTCCACACTTTTCTAGGATACATGGCAAAGAATCCTTCCCCAACGTTAACTCTTCCACCACCACCTTCAACAATTATTCCATATTTTGAATGGCTATCTTTTATTGTTTTTAAGAATGAATCATAAAACTCTGGTTCTTCCATTAGATTCTCACTTTCTACTAAAAGATTACTGATTCTTGGTTCGGGGATGATTAGCCCACCTGTCTCCATAGTGCCCCACTCACTTCTTGAGTGACCGTTAGATTCTCTTTCAATACCTTGTTTCATCAACTTTGCTGCACTAACATTATCTAATAAATAATCCATTAACTTTCCTTTTTCAACTAAAACAACTTTTTTTGCTTTTACTCCTTCATCATCATACATATAAGAACCAATTTGATTTTTTAAACTGGGATCATCAATAATACTAATGTATTCAGGAAGTATTATTGAACCTAATCTATCCTTGAAAAGAGTAGAAATATCTTCTGTAATATATCTCCCTGAAAGAAGATGTGCTGCTAAAGCTTCATGAATAAATACTGCGGCAGCTTGTCCATCCATCATTACAGGATATAATCCAGAATTCATGGTGGCAATTTTTTTACGTGCTTCAAAGTCAGAAACAATCTCATTAAATGTAATTTCTAATCTTTTCTTTTTATATCTACTTTTTCCACTTACTAAAAAACCGTTACTAATTATAAACTCCTCGTGTTTCTTATTTTCTACACCCCATAATTTCATCCTTATCTCTAAAAATTCTTTATATTGTCGTATATCACTTCCAATAGTATCTACAAAAATATTTTCAAAACCCGCTAAATCAATTGTGGATTCACACCTTATAACGCCAGGTACTTTATCTAGCTCCCTAATTATCTCTTCAACATCTTTAATCATATTACCTCGAGTAATACCGCGAGGATTATATTCTTGATGATAAATTATTTTTTTGTTTCCTTTCTGTAGGTGGATTTCTGTTGGTCTTTCAAGACGAATCGATTGTGCAATTCCATTCATGTATGATTCTGCTGTTATTTTGATTAATGGGTCTAAATTCCCTTCTAACTGTTTTCTAATTGGTTTTTTCCTATAATCAACATCATCAAAGCCACCATACATAACAGAACTACCTCGTTTATCTTTACCTACCTGTGCATTTAGTCTTATACACGATTTTGTAAATTCAATTGGTTTATCTCCTATCATAATTCCATCAGAAAACTTAAGTTGTTCTACAAATTTATGCCAAAATGATGAAGAGATATATTTTGGATGAATCTTAATAGATTTATCCTCAATCCGGAATGGAATCTTAGCAGTCATCCAGTGTTTTAATGCTTCTCTTGTACCTCTAACAATTTCGTTAGCGTACTTTTGAATGCCTTTATTTACCATAGGATTCCATACGTGGAAGAATTCTTCCTTTGGTATTGTCTCTAGCATCACTAATTGCACTAACCTGTGGTAGGAGGAATGAAGGTGCTCTTTCTTGGGTGGTCACATATCCAGAATTTGCACCACACATTCCAAAATAAGTACTATAGGGCTCTCCAGTTGCTATAATATTAGTTAAGAATTCATCGGCACTACCAACGATTCTTAAACCTTTTACTCTTTCCTTTTTTCCTTGTGGATCAACCCTCCAAACTCCTGAAGGGTAAAGAGTAAATACACCATCTTCAACGTCAACTTGTCCACCACCACCTTCAATCATTAAGCCATAATCTTCACCTTGATCCTTAATTGTCTTTTGTAACATATCAAATAATTCTTCTTTAGATACTAATTCTTTGCTCTCTATCAACAAGTTTGTAACGCGCGGTTCAGGATTATCAGTAATCCATTCACTTCTTGCACGACCATTACTTTTAAGGGGTAGACCAAACATTTGTTCTAATTTACTAGCACTACCTCTATCTAACAAATAATTTTTTAAAATTCCATCCTCCACTAGGACAACTTTTTTGGCTTCCACTCCTTCCTCATCATATCTGTATGAACCAATTCCTCTCTCTAGTGTTGGATCATCGATTATGGAAAGATAAGGTGCCATAATTTGATCACCCATTCTCTCACTAAATATTGTAGAATCTCCTTCTGCAATATACTTCCCAGAAAGGAGGTGTGCAGCTAGGGCCTCATGAATTAATACTGCCGCTGCAGTTCCATCCATAATAATTGGATAATGTCCGCCTTTCATAGTTATAGCACTTTTGGACTCTTCAAAATTATGAATTAATTTCTCTATCTTTCTATCTAAGTAAGCGGAATTGTAACCACTTTTTTTGTTAAAGTAAAGCATTGCACTTGTTTCAAATAAAGTTTTTTCAGGATTATTTCTTTCTCCAGCTAACGAAAATGACAATGAAAGTAACTCTCGATACTGTTCGATATCATTTCCAATAGTATCCACAAGAAGCGTATCTTCACCATTTAAACAGACTTCTGCTGAACTACGTATAACTCCATTTAAGTTGTGTAATTCTTTAGCTTTTCTAGCAATATCTTCAACTAAATTACCTCCAGTAATTTTGTTGTCTCTAGAAGTTTCTTGATAATTCACTGGGTTTCCGTAATCATGTTTTTGTAATATCATAGAAACTTTGTTAATTATAGATTCACCAATTCCAGTTAGGTAAGAATTTCCTCCAACTTTTATTATTTGATCTAAAACTTCATCCAGATATCTTTTAATTGGTTTTTCTTTTAATGGAATCCCATCCAAATTACCATAAGAAACACCGCTACCCCTTTCATCTTTACCTACATGACATACAACTTTCATACCCGTCGAGCTATCTTCTAGGGGTTTTTCTTCTATCATTATCCCATCAACAAAATTAAGTGCTTGAACATTTGATCTACGAATTAATGCTGAGAGATATTGGGGATGAATATTTGATTCGACACCTTCAAGGCTAATCGGTATTTTTGCAGTCATCCAACGGTCAAGAACTTCTTTAGTTCCTCTTATAATTGTATTTCGGTCTTTCATTTAATGAGGTATAAGGTAATAATTATATATTGCTTTCTCACTTAGAAAATATATCATAGAAACTAGATTTTTAATAACTCATAAACCTTATCGATCACACCTTTTAAATTTTCAATATCTTCCTTATTGTATTCGATTAACAAATCTAAATACTCTTTATCGCCAGAAGCGTGAAAACTTTTCCATAATCCAACTGGGCTACCTTTAAGATGTTGAGGACGTTTAAGGTTAAGTTTTCTCTCTATTTCTTTTAACCCTCCTTTTAATCCTAAATTGACACATAATGGTTTTAAATCAACGTGAGGTAAATCTATTTGTATGTTCATCTGTTTCTTTAGTTTAGGTAAATCAAAAGAAGAACCGTTAAACGTAACTATTAATTTGTATTTGTTTATTTCTTTTTCAATTAAACTTTTATCTAAATTAACATTTTTAAGAAAGAAATTTGAGTTATAATAATCAGAGATTCCTACCAAAATAATTTTACCATAAGAATCAACTTCAAGATCTAAAAAACAAGTTTCTTCACGAAAATAACCATATAATCTCCACATTTCTTTAGCAGGTAATTTGTTTATGAAAAAAGAAGAATCATTCTTTAGCAATGCTTGTTGCGCTTCTTTGATTCTACGATTGTAATAATTTTTCTTTTCTTTAGCAATACCTTTAATTGTTTCTTTTTTTAGAAAATCGCTCCAATAAATTACTCCTTCTCGCCAGATGTTTTGTTCTTTTTTATTACTGATCTTTTCTAAGAAGATGAACGACTTTTTTATCATTTTTAATAACTGATGAGAATTACTTATTTATATTCTTTACCCGCAGTTGACCAGTGGGAAATAAAAATAAAAAAAGTTAATTTTTTTTAATAATCTCATAACTTATAAGATTCATTGAGTCGGGATGTCCCCATTCTTGATTCCTAAATCCATAAGGCGTTTCTCCTTCAAAAGAAGCAATTCCCCCTCCTTCTTGATAATCACCAACGGCACTGAATTCACCCTCACTAAAATAGTGACGGACTTCTTCTTGGTATTCAAATGTCAAACGAACGATGTCTCCAATATCCGCTTCTTCTCTAAATTTATCCCATAAATTTTGTTTTGCCATTCTTTAGAATATGCTAAAGAATATATTAACATTATTATACTCATTTACAACTATGTTTATATACTTTTAGAACTTACACTTATTGGCTCCATTCTTCAATGGCATTGCGAATTTCTTCTTCAGTTGTTTTACTTTTCGAATCTGTACTTTTTTTATTAGAACTAATTTTAATTACTTCTTTCTTTGGAGTTTTTTGTACTGAAGATTCTTTTTTCTTTCCTTCTTCATCATATTTAACTTTCCAAGTTTTATCTTTAATTTTAGAAACAATTTGATCTAAATCATAATCTGGTTGAGAAGGTTTCCAAAGCATACTTTCTAACCCGTCACCTTGACTTCTAGGTAAGATATGGATACACAATTTACCTTCGGGATTATCTTCAGTAGTGCCCGATTTAAGAATGATGTTTGTTCCTTGTGCACCTAACCCTTCAAAAACAGCAGTTGCGGCAAGAGAAGCAGCAAAAAACATGTGAGCAGAACTTTCAATAGATAAGTTTGTTACTTCTTTCTCTTCTTCTTTTGAATAAACAACCATATGTCCTGGTGCGGCAGCTTTATTTGGCAAGATACATAAAGCTATTTCATCTTCATATAATACAGTTGAATTTTCGTAAATATCTTTTAGAAAAGCTGGTTGTTCTCCACTTCCTTGATGCCAAGAAGCAGGATTTCTTTGAAAATGGTTACTCATCATAATGGGAAAGTTATGAGATAACATTTTTACTTTATCTTCTTCTAAAGAGTTATCATTAAGTTTAAACATGAAATTTAAGAATCCGTCACCTTTATCTCTTGGAAATAAATGTACTAAAAAGTGTGGTGCTTGTTGTCCTGCAACCCCTCCTGAAGCAATGAATACATTTATTCCTGCAGTAACCATTCCATCTTTAATGGCTTTAGATAATTGTGGGATTAGTCCGAAAAAATGTTTAAATTCATTTCCAGGAATGTAAGGCATGATGGGATAATGTTCTTTAGTTAAGAAAACAACATGTCCCTTCTTTGCTGGATAAATATCTAACATAGCAACGGTAATGTCATCTTCAAAAACTTTCTTTGCGGGCATCTCTCCAGAGATCAACTTACAGAAAATACATTGTTTTTTTTGCTCTTCCAACTGTGCCTTCATTTCTGGTGTTATTTCCATTTTAATGTTAAGAATTATTTGTTTTTATTAATGTTTTTCTAATCAATGCCCCAAAATCTCTTTTCGCCTTCTTCATCAGCTCCAATTAATCTTCCTTCTAAGAAATCTTTTAAATCGCTAATAAAAAGTCCAACTCCAAAAGAAATCATTCCAATTCCTAAATAATCATAGCGATAAAATATTCCAATACATACCAAAACTAATCCGTAAAGCCAATGATGTGGTGCCCAGGCAGGATTTTTCATCCAATCATTTAGATAATAATGACCAAACCTACCTAGAATATAACCTAAGAATAAAAATAAAATTATAAAAATAATTAATAAGAAATTCATCGCTTCTTACTTTTTTCAACCTGTTTCGTTAAATTAAGTTTCTTAATTAACTCTTTATACCGGTTTCTAATTGTAACTTCAGTAACTCCAGCAACGTCAGCAACTTCTCTTTGAGTTCTTTTCTCACCATGGATTAAAGAGGCTACGTAAAGTGCAGCGGCAGCAATTCCTGTTGGTCCTCTACCAGAAGTTAATTCAATTTCACGAGCAGTTTCTAAAATTTCAACAGCTTTTGATTGTGTTTCTGCACTTAATTTTAAAGCAGAAGCAAATCTTGGTATATAATCAGCAGGATTACTAGGTTTAATACTAATCTCTAGTTCTCGGGTAACGAAACGATAAGTTCTACCAATTTCTTTCTTTTCAATACCTGAAGCTTCTCCCATTTCATCAAGAGTTCTAGGAACTTCATGTCTCCTACAAGCAGCATATAATGCACCGGCAACAACAGATTCCATTGATCTTCCTCTTACTAAACCTTTTTGTACCGCAGATCTATAAATTCTTGCTGCTTCTTCTTCAACTGATTTAGGTAATTTTAAGTAAGAACTTACTCTTTTAAGTTCAGCTAAAGCAACTTTAAGGTTTCTTTCAATAGCTGTACTAATACGGATATTCCATTTTCTTAAACGGAAGAATTTATCTCTTTCTCTATCGGATCCTAGTTTGTAAAAATCAGATGTACTACCCACTTCTGTTCCCAATCCTTGATCAAATTGTGTTTGTGAAGTTGGTGCACCAGTTCTTCTTTTACTTGGACCACTATCATCAAATTCTCTCCATTCTTGAGAGAAATCTACCATTCTGTCTTCAATAACTAAGCCACAGGCACGGCAAACAGTTTCGCCTTTTTCGCTGTCACGATAAATATTTCGGCTTCCACATTCAGGACATTCTTTCAAAGTTTTACGAATCATAATCTCACCACACAGAACTCTATCATCTTTTTGTAATAGTTAGTTTTAAATACTATTTACTATAATCCTATATAAACCTTTCGGTTAATATGCTTATTCTTTCCATTTTCTTAATTTAGAAACATTTATATACAAATAAATTACTTCTGAGTCTATGAAAAAAAGAGGTCAGTTAGGTATTATAGAATTCAAGTATTTCATGGTTGGATTCTTAGTAGGCTTATTTGGTGGATGGATATTAGTTCTTCTGGGTACAAAAAAAGTTCTCCCATTTAAAATTCCATTAGTATGTGGTCCAGTTTTGAGTAATAAATTTTGGAAAAAAAGTTTCTGGAAAGAAAAAAAGGCTCAATTAGGAATAATAGAATTCAAATATTTTGTGGTTGGCTTTTTAATTGGACTTGTTGTTGCATTAATATTAGTGTTCTTAGGACAAAAAGGGATTTTACCGTTTAAAATACCTTTAGTTTGCCCATCATTAGCTAAATAATTATTAATATTTTTTCTTTTGTTTTTATTGTTGTTAGTCACAAAATCTGCTATAAATTCATCTAAATGTTTTGTTATATAGCTAACAGAATAGAAAACGTTATATAACTATAGGAAAGTATTTTTCTAATCAGAATTTAAGAAAATTAAACGGTAAAAGAGGTAATATAATATGGATGTGGAAAGAATTCAAAAGGTAAACAATCTTGCTTTAGATTTAATGCGTCAAGGTCTAGCCGATAATAGGGATGATGCAATTGTTCAAGCTGAAAAAATATATGATGGTAAGGATACTGAAGAATATTCTTCTATGAAAGAGACCATGGAAAAAGTAAAAGAAGACCATAGGGCTTATATCGGAGAGTCTTCTCAAGAAACTAATGAAGATCTTTCTCAAGAGAAAGTTAAAGATATTTTGGAACAAAATACTAAATTTATTGTTAAAAGGTTTAAAGAAATGCAGGAAAAAATTGAGAAACTGGAGAAAGAGATGATCGATTTGGGTAGACGGGTAACTACTGGACCTACGGTTAGAGAAATTGTAAGTAATGTTCCTCCAATAAGTGTACCTAAACCAGAAGTAGAATCTAATACTCAACCAGAAGTTCAAGAACCTCAACAACAACAAGAACCTCAAGTTCAGCAACAAGAAGCAGCGCCAGTCCAGGAACAAAAACAAGAACAGAATACAAGTCATCCTCGTTCTGGAAATTATAATGCTGATGATGTTTCTATTGAGAAGATCTTCTATATGGGAAATAAGTAATTTACTTTAAGGCGGAACCTGTGAAACATATCTTGTAAATAATTTTTTTACTTTTTCTTTTAAACCATTTTTCCAAGATTTAGCAACATAATTTCCTATAAAAGGGGATGCAATCGCAGTTATTAGTATTGCTGGAACATCTTTTATATCCGCTGTACCAGGTAAAAGTTGAGGCATAATTGTTTCACCAAGTGTATAATATGCTCCTACTGCAGTTACGGTGAATGTTGGAAAATATTTTCCACAAACTTCTAAAAATCGATTATTTTTCTTCTCGCCGTACTCTTTTATTTTTTCTCCAATAAAACTTGATGCAAGAATAGTTGCAAATATTTCTGGCATATCTCCAAAATATGATTCTTGAATGGGAAAATATCTAAATCTATCTTGAGCATTCATCCCTGAAACATGTAATCCATCAAAATTATTGTAACAAAGTAAATATTCTATACTAATTACTGCTCCGGAAATCTTTGCTGCAATTTTCTCTAATTTACTCATTTTTTCACTCATTTTCATTGTAAAGGTGGTTCAAGTTTAAAAGTGTTTTGTTTTTTACTCCTCTCAAGTGATATCAAAGACCGACCAACAGATTTATAAATAAGTGTATCTTTTACACTAACCAAATGAAATCAATCAAAAATACTATTGAAGATTTGGTAAAAAATCCACCCGTGGGAATAAATATGGCTGCAGAAGCAGATCCCAGAAAATATAAAGAATTTTTTGAACATGAATGTGATTACCATAGAAAAGATAACCCAGTTACTGGTGCAAGTGGGGGAGCAATAACTTATCAATTTGCTCCAACAACTTTGGGAACAGTAGTCAAAATAAAATGCGAATGTGGTTTAGAAACAGACATTACTGATTACCGTAGTTGGTAGAGTGTTATTATCAATTAAACTTAAATTCTGCCCTATTTTATAAGACCTATATACTCCAGTATATAAATCTTTAAAAATGTTGACCACTCAAAAATAGGAAATTCGGGGGTGGATTAAAATTAAGACTAAATTACTATTAGGATTATTTGTACTATTATTATTTGTTGGTGTAGCTTCTGCGGAAGTTGAGATAGATCACGAAGATATTACATTAGATGTTGATTATTCTGATTTTACTGATGATGATCAAGATGAATTAACTGTTTCTAAGGCAATTACTGTTAAAAACACTGGTGTTGCAGAAGTTATCGTTACTCTTACGGCTACCGGTTTAGAATCTGGTTATTCTGTTGAAGATAAAGAAGTTACAATTGCAGCCGATTCAAGTGAAGAAGTTACTTTAGAATTTAAAGTACCTCACAAAGAAGATAATGGTGAAAAAGAAATTGGTATGGTCGTTGTTAATGATGCTGTTGATACTCAATTGGATAGTGTAACTTTAATTCAAAAAACTGAATCAATGTTGATTTTTGAAAATATTGAAATTGAATATACTACCGAAGATGAAGACACAGAAAAAGAAGATTTTAATGCTCAAGATGACACTAATTTTGACTTAAGTGAATTAGTTCTTCCGGGAAGAGAAATGACCATTACAATTGAGATAGAAAATCTTTTCAACGATAATTATAAATCACGTTATAGCGACATTGAAGACATTAATTTAAAAATTGACGCAGATGACAATGATGTTTTTGGTAGCGATTTTGAAGATGAATACGATTTTGATGAATTAGAAGCAGAAGATAATGATAAATTAACTTTTAGTTTTATGGTTGATGACGAAGTAGATGATGGAGATTATACATTAGAGTTAACTTTAGAAGGAACTGACGGAAAAAATATTGATTATGAACTTACTAAAGAAATCACTTTTGAAATTGAAAGAGCAGAGGAAGATGTTCGAGTTGAAGAATTAAAAATAATTCCTGACGAAGTTAATATGTGTAGTGAAGATTTTTACATTTATCTTAAAGTGAAAAATTACGGTTCTCGAGACCAAGATGAAGTGGCAATATCTTTATTCGGTAACGATTTAAATCTTAACATTAACGAAGTAGACATTAACTTAGATGACTATGAAGATGATGACAATACTTGGAGTAAAGAATATTTAGTTTCACTAGATGGTGTTACTCCAGGAGCTTTTGATATAGATGCTAATGTGTATATAAATGATGACGAAAAAGAGGATTTTGAAAGGTTAAGAGTTAACATACTTAGTTGTGATGACGCAAGTGAAGTACAAGATAATGTGGATGATTCTAACTCAGAGGAATCTTCTTCAACTTCAGATTCAAATGATGAGCTTGCTTCACAAGATGAAGATGGTAATTCAGAACCAGTCTCGTCTTCAAATGTAATCAACACTACAGAAGGAAGTTATGACAAATATGATTATATGCTTGTAATTATGATTGTTGGAATTATTTTAATCATTGCTATGATTGCTTTGTTTGTAATGATATTGATTAAAAAATAATTTTTTTTAATTTTAATTTTGTTTAAAGTTATGGTAGATGTTTATTAATAGTTGATAGTACGTTATAAAAAATTGTGCTTGATGAGGTTAAAAAATGAAAAATATAAATAAGTTAATTACCATAACTTTAATGTTAATTGCACTAATGCTTACTGCTAAAGCAGCTTTAGGACAAGTATACATTAATGAATTTGTTGCTGATACAACCGGTGATGAATGGATAGAATTATATTCTGATGGTACCACTGCAGTTGATTTGACTGGCTGGTATTTAGAAGATAGTAATAATCAAGGAAATGTTTTATCTGGAACATTAGACATGGATAATCGTCATTTGTTATTTGATAATATTGGTTTTGCCTTACTCAATAATGGAGATACTTTAACACTTTATGATTCTGGTAATAATGTTATAGATGATGTTAGTTATCCTTCACAAGAAGATGATAATTCTTATGCTAGAATTGCAGATGGTGAAGATAACTGGGAAATCACTGAAGATATTACTCCCGGAACAGATAATGCTAATAATGCTCCTATATTAACTATTGGAAATAAAGTTAATGTTTATGAAGGTTCAGAATTATCTTTAACCTTAGAAGATTTTGGTTATGACCCTGAAAATGATGAATTAACTTTAGAGGGTTCATTTGATTATCCTGAAGGTCAATCTTATACCATTACTGATAATGAACTTGTTTGGACTCCTAGTTATGATATTGTAGAACACCCTAACAATAAAAATGATATCCCCGTTACAATAATTTTAAATGATGGTTTACTTGAATCAGAAAAAACATTTATTGTTAGAGTTAAAGATACTAACCAAGAACCGGTAATAAATCTTTTGTTTGACACTTTAGGTTTTGTTGAAGGTGTACCATTCTCTTACCAAATTGATGTAGTAGATTATGATAATGATGATCTAACATTTAGTTTAGTGAATGAACCTACAGGAATGCAAATCGATAGTGAAGGAACAATTACTTGGACACCAACAGCTCCTGGAACTCATGAAGGTGTTATTATAAAGATAGTAGATTCATATAATGCAGAAGTTTCTTTAGAGTTTGAGGCAATGGTTTTGCCAGCATTAGAACTATTAACTGAAAGTATTAAAGTGAACAATCTAAATTATGAAACTTCTGGGTTTGATGTTAATCAAGAAGAAGATGTTACTGTAAGTTTCAATTATAGAAATAATCTGGATAGTTATTTTGGTTATGTAGACATTACTGCTGAAGTTTCTAGTGGTTCTGATTTTGTTGATTATTCAGAAACTGATTGGTATTTATCTTCTCAGGGTTCAGACAGTTTTAATTTTGCAGTTCCTAACGATTTAAGAACAGATTTCACCGTTACAATTACTTTAAGCGGAGAATTAGCTAACGGTAATGTTTTTACTGAGAGTTACGATTTAGACTTTAATTTGTTAATGAATGATAAAAGTGTACACATTGATGAAATTAATTTAGGTGATGACACTTTAAGTTGTGAAAGAACAACAGATTTAGATTTAGAGTTAACTAACACCGGAGAATACGATTTACTTCCTGAAGTATGGATCTTTAATGGTCCGGCAACAATAAACCCTAATAATGGTGAATTGTTTAGTAGTGGTTCTTTTGAATTACACTATACTTCTAATACTGAAATCACTGCAGGCGATTCAGATGCTTTACAAATACCTTTAGATTTGAACGAATTAAATGGTAATCAAGATTTGTATGTGTACATTGTAAGTCCATTCTTTTATAATGAAAATGGATTTTATATTGGAGATTCTGCACAAGTTAGTGTAACTTTAAACACTTGTATGGCAAGTTACTCTCCTGAAGAAAATAGTTTATTAATTGGAGATAATGTTGCTCAAGAATTTACTGTTTCGTTAAATCAAGGAAGTACCAGTTTAATCACTTGGTACGTTGACGATGTAATTGTTCTTTCTGGTCAAGAAAGTTATACCTTTTCTTCTTCTCAATCTGGAGATTATGAAGTTAAAGTAGTTTTAGGAAATGATTTAGAAGAACATACTTGGAATGTACAAGTTACAGATGTTCCTTTATCAGATGATTTTGATACTAACATTGAAGATGGTAGTAATTTAGGAAATTTTGTAGGATTTATTGTTTCAAACAATAGAGGCGAGATTCAATTTGATGAGTCAGTAGATTTAAGAGAAATCTTAGAACTTGACGATTTGTTTTTTATTACCAATGATATGGTTGCAGTAGATTCTCAAAGTGAATCTGGATTTGATAAAGAAGCAACAATCACTTTGAATAAAAACTTTGAAAATCCTATTATCTTAAAATCTACTGGATTTAACGATGGTACATTTGAAGTTTGTCAAGATTGTGCTGTTATTGAAACAACTTCTGGATTTTCTTTTACTGTAACTGGTTTTTCAACCTATAAAGTAATTGAATCACAAGAAGCTGAGTTGTACGTAGCAGATGTTGTTATAGCAGATATTGATCGAGGACAACAAGGTACAAAAACAATTACTATCACTAATATTGGTTCTAATGAAAAATTAGACAATTTAGTGGTTGAACTTGTTGGTGTTAGTGGTGATTATAGTGCTACCTTAACTCCCTTATCAGTAACTGTTTTAGATGCTAGTGAGAGTACTTCAATAGATTTACAGTTAACTGTTCCAGAAGATGAAGATGCTGGTGAACATAAAATTGGAGATATTAAAATCACTGCTGATAGGGAATCTGGTGGAAGTATCGAAAAAGTAGTTGAAATTAATCTTAATCCTAGAAGTTATTTAATCATTGAAGATATCGAAATTAACGGTAAAAGTAATGGAGATTTTTCTTTAGATGATACTAATGATATTGAGATAGAAATCAGAAATGATTACACTCAAGACATTGAAGATGTTGAAGTAACTGTAAGAATACTTGACGTTGATGATGATGATTTGGAAGAAGATGCTGAAGAACAGGACATTGATGAAGGTGATTCTGAAACATTTGAGGTAGAATTTGATTTAGATAATGAGGACATTGATGAAGATAGTTATATCATTGAAATTATTGTTAAAGGTACTGCTGAAGATGATACAGAACACGAAACAAGAATGACTAAAATTGTTGATGTTGACAGAGAAAATAATTTAGTTATTTTCAAAAGAACAGTTTTATCAGCTAGTACTGTACAATGTTTCCGACAAACAAGTTTAGAAGTGGAAGTTGAAAATATTGGTAAAGATGACGAAGATGATGTGTATATCAAAGTAATTAATCAAAAGCTAGGAATAGAATTAACTAAAACAGGTATTGATTTAGAAAAGTATTCCGATAGTGATAACGATTACAAGACTACATTCTTGGTTGATTTAACCGATAAAGAAGCAGGATCATACCCACTTACGATTGAAGTGTATTATGATGACGGTGATGAAAAAGAAACGACAGAATTAAGTTTAGAAATTAAAGAATGTGCTTCAGAGGGTTCAGTAACTCAAAGTTATATCCAGTATGGAGAAGACTTAGCACAGGATTTACAACACAAACTTAATGCTTGGAAACAAGGTGGAGACTCTAGCAAAATCACTGGCAGCTTAAGAGAAAATGACAGTTACACTTTACTATTGGGAGTTTTAGTAGTATTAGTATTTGTAGCAGTGTTATTATCTTTAATGGTCTTGTTAAAGAAAAAGAAGTAAATGTTTTTTATTTTTTTATTTTTTTAACATGATCTTTTTTACTTCTTGTTTTTACTTAAAGTATAATCATTAAATCCTTCTAATCCAAGTAATTTATCAAAATCCACAATTAAACCTGTTTCTTGACTAGGCATGTAAGCATTAGTAGGGTCCCAATTTCGGGCAAACTTAACAAATTTTGGCAGAATAATATGTGATTGCTCTAATTTTTTAATTAAATTTTTAGGACGATTTTCAGACCCATAACATTCTTCCACTGTCGGAAGAAAATCCCTAAATCCAATATAATCAACAGGTTGTGAAAGATTAAAAGCAACTTCTCTCATTGTTTTTATATCTTCCTTTTTCTTTGGAAAATGATAAAACTTATTATACATCTCCGAAGATTCTCCTCCTTTAAGATTACTTCTTCCACCTTTCTTTTCAATTTCTTTTTCTAATATTTCATCAAATTTTTGGTGTGATTTAGAAGAATCATACCAAACTGTTCTAGTATCTACTTCATCATAATATTCTCTTGAAACTGCATTAACAATTTTTATTGCTCTTTTCATTAAAAGTGGAAATTCTTCTTCTTTAAATGGGTGGGATGAATCAATGAATCCTTTGTGTTTTGATACAACGGGAAAAATATTAACATTAACTGGTGAACAAGAGTAGGCTACAATATTTTTTCCACTAAATTTAGATTTGTCTTTTAGAATAGGAGTAAGATTAAATGGTTTACTCATATTATTCCATAGAAACTTAAATACTTGAAGATTAGGATTTTGAAGTTGTTCCTCTACAAATTTATTCATTCCTTTGATATATTGATTACATACGGCTTCCAATCTTAAAGACATTTTTTTTCTCTCTTCTGTTGAAAATTTATCTTTTCTAGTAGACAAAGATCCGCACCATCCACTTTGAGAATCTCCAGTATAACCTGGTCGGTAATAAGGGATATCAAAAAGTAACTCATCTTCAAAAGTAGGATTCTTTCTACTATTTAATAAAAAACATTTTCCAGTACCAATTAATTCCGATAGTTTTTGTTTTTTTGCCATTTTTAACTCTCAAAATCTCCCCATTCCAGTTATCAAAGGATTTAATCCCTTAACTCCAAAGATAGCATCAAAATCAACTTTGTAAAGACTAACCGAATAGAATATGTCTTCGCCGATAATTCTAAAAGCATTAACATCTGTCTGGCCATATGTTTTTTTAAAATAATTATTTTTAAGTTGGTACTCATGCATTTGTAGAGATGTGATGTGAGACACATATCTCTTTGGAATAAAAGGTTTGCCTGCCCAATGATGTAAACGATGAATATTTCTATTACATTTACGTGGCCTTAACTCATAAATTTTCTTTTCAGTATAATATTCTCCTAATCTCGGAAGAAAATCAATTAATTGAAGCACATCAATAAAATCAGAATTTTTCTTAATTTTTTCAAATGATGACTTAATGAGTGAGTGTTCAACATAATACCCTTTAAATTTACCAAGTTCATTATCTGAGTCTGAAAATACTTCAATATGGGGACAAGGTGTTTTCTTAGCGAGGTATTTAAAAAGAGAGGTTATTTCTTGTTTATTAATAGTGCCTTTATCTGGACCTTGTTTGATATTTTCCCTAAATAAAAACAATAAATCTTGGATAAATTCGTTAAAATTTCCTAATTCTTCACAATAACCTGACGATAATTTTTTCAGATGTCCCTTAATATTATCACAATATCCACTTTCAAACTGAGTATCAAAGGCATGTTCTGCAATTTTTTCCAATCTTTCCGTTTTCTTTGCCATTTTAATTCATCAATTTCATTACTAATTGGCAACAACCTCGGGACTATATTAATATTTGTTGTGGAAAATAAACGACAGATTTATAAATCATTAAACCATAGTGCAAACATGAGAGAAGAGGTATTGAAATCTTTAGGATTAAGTGATAAAGAAATTAAGATCTATTTAGCAAACTTACAATTAGGTAGTAGTTTGGTACAAAGTATTGCTAATTTTGCAGGATTAAATAGGACCTCTGCTTATGATTTACTTAAATCATTAGAATATAAGGGGTTTGTATCCTACACAATTCAGTCAGGTAAAAAATCATATCAAGCTACTAAACCTAATAAAATAGTTGATATTCTAAAAGAAAAAGAAGTTTTAGTAAAAAAAATATTACCTGAATTGAACTCAATTTCTAAAATTGTTGGAAAACGTCCCCATATTGAAGTTTTTACAGGGAAAAATGGTATTAAAACTATTTTTGAACAGATTTTATCAGAAGCTAAAGAATTTTCATGTATTGCATCAAGAAAACAAATGCTCAAATTATTTAAATATTATTTCCCACACTTTGTTGAAAAGAGAAAGAAAAAAAATATTTCAGTAAAATTAATTGGAGATTCCCAACCAATTGATAAAACTGCTTTATTTAAACCTTTGAAAAAGAAAATAAAAACTGCTTTTTGGCTTTACAATAAAAAAATTGCTATGATTTCTTTAGAAGAAAAAGAACCAATTGGCATATTAATTGATGAAAAAAACTTCTTTGAAACTCATAAAATGATGTTTGATTTGTTATGGGATAATCTTTAAGTGTTGTTTATTAATAATATGGATTAAGCTATATTTTTTTTACCGATTTCTTTTTATATTTAATGATAACTAGATATTCAATAATTGGGGTTAAATTAAAATGAGGAATGCATTAATTGGATTAGGTATTTTATTTGGAGTTGCTGTTAGTGGTGGCAATGTTTATGCGCAAGACATAGCACCTAAAGAAGACACTTTTAAGTATATTCATAAGGGGGATTCTCCTGAAAACATGTATGATTGTGCGTTACATATTACTCAGGAAGGAAAGGATATAATTGTTCGTGATGATAATTGTGATAATCAATTAGAAAGTGTTGGTCATTATAGGTCACACGGATGTAGTAGTGGTCCTGATTGCACTATATATGTAAAAATACCTTCTGCACCGGTTACAGAAGAACGTCGTAAAAGTTTAAATGCGATGTTAAAAGCTACACAGAACGCTCTATTTGAAAAATAAGAATTAATCAGTCCAACTTGATTTAATTTTTAATTTCTTAATTTTATTTTACAAAATCTTTAAAAACCTCACCTTTATTTTGATATTATGGCTCGAGAAGAAAGTACAATTAAAAAAATATTAATACATCAAAAAACTGGGAAAAAGTTCTTTGTTAAACAGTTAGATGACAATTTTCATACTCAGTTTGGTGTGATTGCGTTAAAGGATATTAAAACTACAGGAAAAGTAAAAAGTAATAAAGGAGATAATTTTTTCTTAATTGAACCTACATTTACAGATTTATGGGAAAACCTTAATCGAGGACCGCAAGTGATGTTGCCTAAAGATATTGGTATAATTATTGCTAAAACTGGCGTGAACAAAAATTCTAAAATAGTTGATGCGGGTGGTGGTTCAGGTTCTTTATGTTTATCATTAGCTAATTTGTGTAAAGAAATTACGGTGTATGAGATCAATCCCGAACATTACGACGTTATTGCTAAAAATGTTAAATTATTTGGGGCAAACAATCTTAATTTAAAACAAGAAGATGTTTATAATGGGATAGAAGAGAAAGAACTTGATTTACTTACTCTTGATTTACCTGAACCATGGAAAGTTATTGCTCATGCTGAAAAGGCACTTAAAATGGGGGCACACTTAGTAGTTTATCTTCCTAACTTGGGCCAAGTAAAAAAGTTTATTGACTTTGCTAAGAAAACCAGTATAAATGTTATGGAAACGCTCGAATTAATTGAAAGAAAGTGGAAAATTGAAGATAAAATTATGCGTCCAGAATTTCAGATGTTAGGCCATACGGGGTTTTTAATATTTTGTAGGAGATTATGAAAGATGAAACTAAAAATAAAAAGATTTGATAATACCTTACCCTTACCAGAATATAAAACTAAAGGTGCTGTTGCACTCGATTTATGTTCAAGAGAAACAATGATTGTTCCAGCTAAAGGAATTAGTTATATCCCTTTAAATGTAGCAATTGAAATTCCTCTAGGAAGTTGGGTTATGTTAGCACCAAGAAGTTCAACCCACAAGTTAGGAATAATACAAGCCAATGGGGTTGGAATCTTTGACCAAGATTTTTGTGGTGATGGAGATGAGTATAAGTTTATTGCTTTTAATTTTACTGATAATGATGTAACGGTTGAAAGAGGTACAAGAATTGCACAAATAATTCCGTTAAATTTCAATAAAATCTTAGAGATTGAAGAAGTTGAAAAAATGGAAAATAAAACTCGTGGAGGAATAGGAAGCACGGGAACTATTTAATGGTATATCCATTATTTTTCTTTAAGAATTCTTTAGCTAATTCTAGTTTAAATTTATTTTCTGCATAAACAGAGTATAAAACTTCATTTCTTTTAATTTGATCATGGACTTTTTTTAATAGGTATAATCCTGAACCTTTATCTTTTGGTGATCCCGTAATCCTAGCAATTTTAGCAATAATTTCATTATCTATTGATTTTACTCTGCCCACCTTACCACTTTTAACATGATGTCGATAATTGCCCAGTTTCGGTTTTTTCTGCCTACCTTGTTCTTGAATGATTTGTTGCATTTTTTTGTAAGCCTTACCACTTTCTAAAATTTCTTTAGCAATTAAATATCCTTTACCTTTTCTACATTCTCCGGCCATCTCTAATAACGTTCCTGCCATATGTAACGCTTTGTTTTTCAAGTCTTGTGGTGCCATAACATCATTACGTAAGATGGCCATAACATCTTCTGCTTCCAATAAAGGACCAATGCCATTACCTATTGGTTGAGATCCATCAGTAACAATAACTTTGGTATTCATTTCTAATTTTCTACCAATTAACTCAAATTTTTGTTTCAAATGTTTTGCTTTTTTCCAGTTACTTGCTTTTGTACTTTTTCCCATAGGAATGTCAATTAAAACATAATTTGGTGTGACAGAATACTTTTTAGCCATAACTGAAGCAAGTAATTGTCCTTCAGCATCAATTGAAAGAGGATGTTCAACGTCAATTATTTTATCATCTGCTGGTGCAAGTTCCATTGAACCTCCATGTATAATGCATGCATGAGTTTTCTTGACAACTTTTCTGATTTTCTTCTCCGATAATTCTACTTTAGCAAGACATTCCATTGTGTCTGCAGTTCCTGCTGGTGAAGTTATTGCTCGAGAACTTGTTTTAGGCATAGTATATCCCGCTGCGGCAATAATTGGTACAACAATCATTGTGGTTCTATTATTTGGAACACCACCAACACAATGTTTGTCTAAAGTGATACCTCTAAATTTTAATCTCTTACCTGTTTCTACCATTGCTCTTGTTAAATCTACTATTTCTTCATCATTTAAACCGTTGGAGAAACATGCCGATACAAAATAAGTTTTTTCAATATCCGTAAGTCGGTCGTGGGTGATATCATCAACAATATGATATAGTTCTTGATAACTTAATCTTTTACCGTAAAGCTTACTACGAATATGTTTAATTGATTCTGGTTTTCCGGTAAAGTGAACAGAAACAGAATCTCCTCTTTTAACATTTAATTTATCTAAAACCTCTTCAAATAGACCAATTTTTCCTTCTGGAACAGCTCGATTACTTTCAGAAATATCTAGTATGCAAGTTATTTCTTTTGGATGATCTTTTACCAAAATACGATCTCCAGAATGTAAATCTAATTTTTGAGCATCTTTCTGGTTAAGGATAACAATCATAATTCCTCCTGTAGCAATATCCATATCCTTAACTTTAAATCTCATCTTTGTACCTCTTTTTAATATAAAAGTATAATTAATATGTTTATAAAAGTTACTCTTGCCAATAATCTTTCAAGAATTCGCTCATTTTAGGAATATCTTCTAAACATCCAAAATCTTTCCAAAAATCTTTGATTTTTATTACTTTCACTTTTCCTTGTTCAGCTAAAGTTGAAATTGCATCAGTTAATTCAATCTCACCTCGTGGAGAAGGTTTTAGATTTTCTAATAATGAAAATATTTCTGGTTTAAATTTGTATAATCCGCTATTAATAATATTTCCAAAGAATTCTTTTGGTTTCTCTTTAATTTTTTTAAGTTTTCCATTCTCTTCTATCAATACTCCATAGTTTTGTGGAGTTTCTACCCTTACACCACTAACATAATTATATTCATCATTACTATTAATTTTTTTAATATCTTCAACACTCCACAGATTATCTCCACCTAAAACTAAAAAATCATCTTGCTCCACAAACTCTTTTGCTTGCAAAACTGCATGTCCTGTACCTAGTTGTTCTTTTTGTTCAACAATTGTTGCTTCAAAACCATAGTTATCTAAAAATTCAATAATCTTTTCTTTCTTATATCCTGCAATAATACAAAAATCATTATATCCTGCTTTTTGTAAGTTCTTAATCAGATAATATAGGAATGGTTTATTATTAACCTCTACTAATACTTTTGGAATATCTTCAGTTAAAGGTAACATTCTTGTACCTTTTCCAGCAGCCATGATTACAACTTTCATTTTAAATATTTTTTTAATTGTGAAAATTTGTTGATTGTATATTGAGGTATTTCAGTTTCTTCCTTTGGTTGAAGGTTTTTATATTTTCCTAATTTAATCCGAACTGTTTTAAGATTAAGTTCATTACCATATCTGATTTCTGTATCAATTCTGTCTCCAACAACAATAATCTCTGATTCTGGATTTTGTGAGATTATACTTTTAAAAATATCTTTTTTTTTTAAATCCGTTTTACAGATGAATATTCTACTAAAAAATTGTCTGATTGCTAATAAGTCTATTTTTTTATTTTGGATATGTGTTTCTCCTTTTGTAACTAAAATCTTTGAGAATTCTTGATCGTTTAATAGTTCAATCACTCCTGAATATGGGGCAATATTTTCCATCCCAGAATAATCGTCAGCAACGACACCATAACGAGCATAAAGAGTATCGTCTAAATCAAAAATGAGTAGTTTTTTAGATTCCATTTGATATTTTGTATATTACTTCTGCTAACTTGTTTGGATCATGACGGATAAGGTTTCTTTTTAGTATGTCTCCTTTCTGTACTTCTTTTAATTCATTACTTAATAATTTTTCTTTTATTATTCTTTGGTCATTAGGAAGGTCATTACTTACTAATTCCCCTTCTTGTGAATAAATATCTATTAATTCTTTTGTCGGTTCTCCTTTATTTACAATAATATAATCAAAGATATCTTTACCAATAAAACGTTTGATTTCTTTAAGATGACCATTGATATTAAAATTGTCAGTTTGTCCTTTCTTGTTCATTAAATTAACGATAAATATTTTTTTAGCTTTAGTTTCTCTGAGAGCCTTACTAATCCCCTCAACTAATAAATTTGGAATTAAAGAAGTGTATAATCCTCCCGGACCTAAAATAATTAAATCTGCGTTCATGATTTCACTGATTGCATGAGGGTTTGCAGTTGGAAATGGTTCTAAATAAATACTTTTGAAACCTTTACTAATCTCTTCAGAACTATGAATGTTAGTTTCTCCCTCTAACAATTTTCCGTTTTCAAGAATCATTCTTAATTTAACTTGGTTAGTCGTCACTGGAATCACTTTTCCGTTAATTGACAAAATTTTACCAGTTTCTTCAACAGCCTTTTCAAAACTGCCAGTAACTTTTTCTAACGCTGAAAGAAGTAGATTTCCAAAACTGTGTCCTCCTAAACCACCGTTTTCAAAACGATAATTCATTAGGCTACGCATTAATCTACTTGAATCTGATAAAGCAACTAAACATTGTCTAACATCTCCCGGAGGTAAAACACCCAATTCGTCTCTTAAAACTCCTGTACTTCCACCATCATCGGCCATAGAAACAATTGCACTAAGTTCAAAATTATATTTCTTTAATCCTCTCAAAACGGTGAAATTTCCAGTTCCACCACCAATAGTAACCACTTTTTTCATAGTTGTTAATGATTATTAAGTGTTTTTAATGTTTATGGAAAAAAAGAACGGTTTACAAATCGTTAGGGTAACATCTACCGAACGCACAGAATGAATCATAATCATCACAATATGTGAAAAATTTCTTAGTACAGTCATCTCTTAAATCTTTTCCACAAATCCAGGCAACATTATCTTCACAACCTATTGTTCCAGAAAGATAACAGTCAATAAAGCATACCTCCTCATAATCTTCGTCACCGGTCCAAGGAGTTAAACAAACACCACTATCACAATACGTATCGGGAGGACATAATTCATATACTCTAGTGTTATTTTCACAAATGTATCTTTGAGTGAAATCTTCGTTACACCCTTGCCATCCATCGCCATTGCAGGGTAATTGTTCTTCCAATTCAACTATGTCTGTATCTGGATATGTTTCTCCTTTATTACCATCATAACAAGAAAATATTGAACTGGCAAAAACTGTTAAAAGAATTATTTTTGTGTTTTTAACTAATTTATCAAGCGTCATATTTAAAAAAATAAAATAAAAAATTATTCTTCAGTAAAATCTTCTATAGTTTCCTTTAATTCTTCATTGTCTTTCATTCTCATGAATTCTCTTGCTACTAAGTAGAAGATTAAACCTACAGATTTTTTACCTTTATTGTTACATGGAATAACTAAATCTAAGTTATTTGTCTGGTTGTTAGTATCACATAAAGCGATAATTGGAACACCTGCACGTCGAGCATCTTCAACAGCATTTTTGTCCGGCCATGGATCACAAACAACAATAATTTTTGGTTCAATGAAAGTTTCCAAATTAGTGTTAGTTAATATTCCTGGTGGATATCTACCATTGATAACTTTAATACCGGTAAGTTTAGTTAATTGTTTAAGTGCTTTCCAACCATTTTCTCTTCTGGAAACTACTAAGATGTCTTTAGGTTCAAATTGTGATAAGAAATTTATCGCTAACCTAATTCTTTCATCAATCTTCTTTAAGTTTAGTACGGATAAACCGTCTGGTCTAGTTTTATAAATAAAATTAGCCATATATTTAGTTTTAAATTTAGTTCCAATATGTATTCCTGATTTAAGGTATTCTTTGGAATCTAATAACAAGTTTTCTTGTTCTTCTGCCATTTTTTTAAATCTCCTTTAATATAAATAAGAATTATTCTTATCCACATTTATTTTTTGCCTCAATGTGCTATGTTTCATCCTAGACGGATAAACTTCGGCTATGTTTATACTATTTCTTACCTGTATTTATAAAGGTTTTGTGTTGAAATTAGTAAGATAAAGAATATAAAAAGATTATGGATAACTTTATAGAACTAAAGTAATTTGAAAATTCATTTTAGGAAAGGTTTCAAAAGCTCTTGAAAATAATCTTCTCTTGGTTCAAATCTTCTTTTAAAATAATGTTTTAAAGGATGTCTGTCTGGTGCATATTCATAATGTCCTTTAACTTCTCCATCAGAATAAATCCGTAAATGATACTGATATAAATAATTGTCAATTTTACGTAAACTAATATATTCATCATCATCAATCCACGAATAATTGGATTTTTCAAACTTTTGATTTAATAAAAAATTTAAGAAAGATTCTTTATCGGAAACACTTCCTAAATGAAATTCTTGTCTGCCGGAATGTTTAATCAATTTAAGAAAAAGTAGGGATTCTCTTAACTTTTTGTAACCCCACTTAGAAAAAGATAATTTTCCAACAAATGTCCAAAACTTTGGTGTTAGCATAAATAATCTATAAATGAAGAAGGTTATAAATTTTATCACACTTTTTCAATTCCATTCTGTACAATATTAAACTTTACACCAATACCCTCAGGTAAATGTCTGTGTTTCTTCAATATTACAGAACGATAATCATCTTCTTTCTTCAGTTCAATCAAACACTTGCTACCATACTTAATTAAATCTCCACCAACCATCTTTACACCTTTAGACGCAAAATCAGAATATACTTGGTTAGTCATTAAAACAGGAATTCTTTTCCGTCGAGCAATTTCAACAAGGTAAGCAATTTGTCTACCTAAGGCAGTATTAACATCGTACACTTCTTCTTTCTTACCTAACTCTAATCGATATAACATGGAAATAGAATCAACTACAACCATACCTACTTTATCTGAGATAATGTCTCGTAAAGTTTCAAAAATTTCAATCTGTTCATTAAAATTCATTGGGCTAAAAAATATAATATTTTTAAGAGTTTCTTCATAGTGCCTAGATATTTGTTTAATTCTCTCTACAGCGATACCACCTTCAGTATCAATAAAGATAACTTTTTTACCTTCTTCAGCAATTTTTATGGCAGCAATTAAACAAAGGTTGGTTTTACCACTACCAGAAGGACCATAAAGTGTAGTAACGATATCTTTATCGTACCCTCCTGTGAATAGTTCGTCCAGAAATATACTTCCCGTAGAGATTTTGCTCATCTAAGTTAATTTTAATCAATGATATAAATAATTCTCTATTCTACACTATGTAGAAAAAGTAAGATAATTCGTATATTTTATAAAATAGGATAACTTTTCTAAGTAGATGCAAAAAAAGTACTGGTTGATGATTATATTTATTTTAGTATTAGCAACAAGATTAATTTTAGCATTTTCTATACCTAATTTCACTTATGATTCCTATTATAACTTAAGACATGTTGAATATGTTACTGAGAATGGTTTTCCTTTATATCAAGATGGTCTTTCTTATGGTGGAAGAGAATTTGCCTTCTTACCGTTCTTTAACTATTTCATGTCTTCCTTCGATTTGTTCTTGCCGTTAGAGTTTGCAGCAAAGTTCATCCCAAATTTACTCCTCGCTTCGTTAACGATTATTGTATTTTTTATCAGTAGAAAAATTACTAAAAACGAAACTGCTTCTTTATTTTCTGCTTTAATTGTTGGCTTCTTACCTATTTTATATAACACTAACAGTTTTTCTGTAGAAAGTTTATTCTTACCCGTAGTGTTTCTTGGAATCTATTCATTCCTAAATATAGAGAAAAGATTCTACTTATACTTGTATTTACTAACGTTCCTAATCGCTTCTTTAACTACACCAATGACAATTTTGATATTGGTAGGATTTTTAATTTATATTTTATTATCTTTTTTAGAAAGTAAAAAAGTAAAGAAAGCAGAATTAGAACTGATAATTTTTTCCATGTTTTTCTTCATTTGGTTACAATTCCTTTTTTTTAAAGATGTTTTTCTTAACGAAGGAATCTCTTTTGTCTGGCGTAACGTACCTACCCAAATTATCCAGTTATATTTCCCTAAATTTACAATCATTGGTTCAATTATACTGTTAAGTTTTATTCCTTTACTTGCCGGGATTCATACAGTTTATCGTTCATTATTTACCGTTAAAAGGCAAAAGATATTTTTATTAATTAGTTTTGTACTTTCAACAACTTTGTTAGCTTGGCTTAGATTAATTGAATTTAAATTGGCTTTAGCTTTTTTAGGAATAATTTTAGCGATACTTTTTGCGTCTTTCTATAAAGAAATGGCAAATTATGCTTCTAAAATAAAGTTTGTTTGGTTAAAAAAGTATCTTAATTATATCATACTACCAATACTATTGATAACTATGATTATTCCTTTGTTAGATTATTCATTACAACAAGAAACTCCATCTAATGAAGAAATAGAAGCGTTTCAATGGTTAAAAGAAAATACTCCTCCCGATGCCGGAGTTGCTTCAATGTTAAAAGAAGGACATTTGGTAAGTTATTACGGTGAGAGAAAAAATATCATGGATGTGAACTTTAATTTAATTCCTAATATTGAAGAACGATTTAATAATCTTAATTCTCTTTTTACAACTAAATTGCAGACACATGCTTTAGATGTGTTTGAGAAGTATGATCTTGATTACATTGTTGTAACACCTTCAGCGAAAGAAATTTATAAAATTAGAAGACCACCTTATACTAAAGGGAGATGTTTTGAGAAGTTTGTTTATGACAACACTACCATTTATGAACGTAAATGTGAAATTACTGATGAAAATGAAAAATAAAAGTCTATTATTCAACAATAAGTATTTTAATTACATCTTAAACTATCCTTATTTGTATATAACTTTACTTTTCTTTATTTTTAATGTTATTCCAATTCTAATTAATTTATTTTCTGGAAAACCATTATTCATCAGCGGAGAAAGTTATTATCATTTATACTTTGCTCAGGAAGTTACCTGGCAAACATTTTATTATTATCCTTTAAACTTGCTTGATAAATTATTATCAGTAAATTTAATGATTATTGTTCCTTTATTGTTATCTTTAACTTCCTTATACTTATATTTGTGGTTAGCAAAAAAGAAAAACTTTTCTCTTGAGTTAACAATGTTATTTTTAACAATATTAATTATCTCACCAAGTATTTTTTTCAATCTTACTAATTTATCTATACATTTGCTAATTGTATTGTTAACCATTTGTGGGTTTTTATTGCTCTGTAAAGAAAGCCGGTTACGTTACTTTTCTTTAATACCTTTCATTTTAGCGACCGTTTTTGATCTCACCAGTTCAATAGTAATCATTCTTTTACTAAGTGCGGAGATTTACTTTAACAAAAGAAAGAATTATGCAATTTTAATTATAACTTTTATTGCAGTTTTAATAAATGCAATTATATTCAAACTACCTTTTGTTATTGGTCCTTTTTACTTAGGAAAACATTTACCTGAACTAATCTCTGACTTTGGTGGGTTGGGAGGAATTAGCTTTTTTACTGTGTTATTAGCTTTGATTGGTATTGGGACAATGTGGAAAAAGCGTAGTTTTATTTCTGCATATTTTTTCCTTTTATTCACAATAATCGCTTTTATCATTAACATTCAAGCTTTATTTTATTTAGTAATTACTTTATCATTTTTTGCTGCGGTAGGTATTAAAAGTATCTTTCAACGAAAATGGACCTTGAATTCATTAAAGAAATTTACTTTTTTTATTGTAACTTTAGGATTGATTTTTTCTACTTTAGCATATTTAGATCGGATTGACGAATTCGGTCCTAGTAAAGAAGATCAACAATTGCTAACTTTGATGGAAGAAGAGTTAGAAGGAACAGTAGAAGATGAAGATAAAATATTCTCTTTGCCTGAAGAAAGTTATTTTGTAAGCTATTTCTCAAACAGAGATTCATTTTATTATCCTCACTATAAAAAAGATTATCGAGAAAATGTTAATTTGATTATTAGTTCTACCAATATTATGAACACTTTTCCTATTTTAGAAGGAAATGATGTTAATGTAATATATATTTCTGAGCACAGTAAACGCACATTACCTTCTGAAAATGGGTTATTGTTCTTATTGAGAAACGAAAGATTTAAATTAATTCAATCTTCTGGAAATGCAGAGGTGTGGATTTTTAAGTAATCATTAAAAGCAAGTAATTTTTAGCTTTTAAACGCAAATTTAAGGTTTTGAGGTAAGATTTAATGAACATCCTTGTAGAAGTTATTTTGGGTATTGCATATTTAGTTTCATTATATTTCTCTATCTTTTTATTATTAGTATTTTTAGATAAAAATCACCTATTTAAAAAAGAAACATCTTCAACAAAATTAAACAAATTTCCTTTAGTGTCTATTCTCGTACCAGTTTATAATGAAGAAAAAACTGTCTTAGGAACTTTAAAATCAATCCATTCTTTAGATTATCCTAAAGAGCAGTTAGAAGTTATCATTATCAATGATGGCTCTTCAGACGGTACTGAAGACATTGTTAAGAAGTATATCAAAGATAAGTCTTACATGAATCTTATGTCTCATCAGAATATGGGTAAGGGAGCTTCTATGAACAAGGCTCTTAAAGTTATTAAAGGAGAATTTTTTGCTTGTTTAGACGCTGATTCTTTTGTAGATTCATTAACGTTAAGAAAACAACTATCTTTATATTATCGTGAAAATGATCCTAATTTAGTAATTGTTACTCCAGCAATGAAAGTTTCTAAACCAAAATCAATATTACAAAGAGTACAATGGTTAGAATACTTAGTTATCATCTTAATTGCTAGAATTGTAAGTCAGTTAGATTCACTATATGTTGCTCCAGGACCGTTCTCAATTTATCGTACAAATATTATTCGTAAATTGGATGGTTTTGATGAGAAAAACATTACTGAAGATCAGGAAATTGCTTACCGTGTACAAAAGCACAATTATCGTATTAAACAATGTTTTGATGGTTATGTTTACACTGTAGCTCCAAAAAAAATTAAACCTTTCTACAGTCAAAGGAGAAGATGGTATTTAGGAGGAATGAGTTGTCTTTACAAATATAAAAGCATGGTTGCTAATAGAAAGTATGGTGACTTTGGGATTATGCAGATGATTAAGAATGTAGTTGGTTACCTATTAGCGATAACGGGAGTAACTTTAGCAATCTACTTGTTTGTCATTCCTTTATTACGTTGGCTAAAAGGACTTTATCTGATTCAATTTAACATTCTTCCTTACTTAAATAATTTAAGTTTCAGTTTAAATTTAATAGAATTATCTTTAATTGATTTTAGAAGGATTTTCTTAATTTTCTTTATATTTATGGTGGGAATATTTTTCTTTTATCAGGCACATAAAAATGCTAATGAAAAAATGACAAAATGGGGACTTCTCCCTTTAATCCCCTATTTTCTATTTTATTATTTATTAAAGGGGATAATTTTAATTTTATCACTAATAGAATTTTCAAGAGGTAAGAAAATAAAATGGTAATGCAAAACAATAAATCAGAAAAAAAGCAAGAAAAAAAAGGATTTCGAAAGATTAGTAAGGATAAGTATATTGTTGCAGGTGTGATAACTCTGTTAATATTCACTTTAGGAATAACTTTAGGATTCATTATTGATGATCATAGGTATAATTTTATTGAAGAAGTGAATCAAGAACAAGATGTAGATTATATGAGTTTACAATTACAATTTTTGTACTTAAATTCGTTTAGTAACTATGATAATTGTCCAATTCTTTCTACTACACTTAAAGAAACTATCAAAGATTTATCAGAATCACTTAATGAGGTGATTGCTTATGAAGAAAGTAAAGAACTTAGTAGTAATCGTAAAACTTTAACTACTCGCCGTTATTTATTAGACAATTTACGCTATTGGTTATTGGCGTGGGAAAGTAAAAGTAAATGTGATTTAGATATTGTTCCAATATTATATTTCTATTCAAAAGATTGTCCTTCTTGTCCAACTCAAGGAACAATTTTAAGTTATTACAAAGACATTTTTGATGAGAAATTGTTAGTTTTTCCGATAAATTTAGATTTACGTGAAGATGAACCAATGGTAGAAATGGTTATGTCCCAGTTTAATATTGGCAAGTATCCAACATTAATTGTGGATAATAAAAAGTATGAAGGCGTAATTAAAAAGGAACGGTTAGGAGAAATCATTTGTGAGTCTTTAGATGATTCAGAACATTGCAACGATTAGTATATAAATAATAAGAGATTAAGTTGAAGTAGAGATGATGGATATTAACAAAGTAGTAAATAAAATAACTTTGAAAATAAAGAAAAATCCTTTATTTTACTTATTACTTTTTTCTTTAATTATTAGACTAATCTATTTACTTCTTAACAAATCGTTGTGGTGGGATGCTCACGTTTATGTTGGGGTAGGAAAGTACCTTTATTCTGGAGGGAAATTAGGGTTATGGGAATCTTTTAGACCATTAATTCACTCATTTATAATTGGCTTTTTTTGGAAGTTAGGATTGAACCCATTAATTATTGGTAAGGTATTGGACATTGTTTTTTCTTTAAGTGCTATTTGGTTAACATATTTAGTAGGTAAAAAGATATTTAACAAGAATGTAGCGTTAGTGGGAGCATTATTGCTAAGTCTTTCACCTGAATTTTTAATGTATTCGGGAATGATTCTTACAGAACCATTAGGAATAACCTTAGGAATGTTAGGAATATACCTTTACCTTTTAAGTAAAGATATTACCATTAAATTTAGTAACACTACCTTATTTTTTTCGGGATTATTTTTAGCACTTTCATTCTTAACCAAATTCACTTTAGGAATATTTTTTGGCATGATCATTATAATTGCCCTTTTTGATAAAAATAAAGTTACTGTCAAATTAAAAAATTTATTTATCTTATTGTTTAGTTTTTTGTTAACTATTACACCTTACCTTTACTATAATCATATACTTTACTCTAATGCATTTACTCCTTTTATTGAAGGGTCATTAATTGTTGCTACTGCTACTTGGCTTTATGGTCAAGGTGTAACATATTACTTTACTCAGTTTTTTTTAATGAATCCAATTTATCTTTTTTTCTTTGGCTATGTTTATTATTTTTTCAAAGAAAAACACTGGAAACAATTAAAGTTGGTATTAAGTTTTCTTATTCCAATAATCATAATCATATACTTTATGTTTCATGTTCCAAGGAAAGAAACTAGATATTTAGCCATAGCCCTACCTTTTTTATCCTTACTGGTTGCTTATACTATAATAAAAATATATCATAAACTGAAAGAAACTAGTTCTCCAATAATTAGAGCTAAATCTTTTTTAGTTTCATGTTCAATATTAGTTATTATAACCGTATTACCTTTCTTTTTGTTTGTTGAAAATGTACCACCTTTTGAAATGGAAGTTGTTAATATTGTTAATGAAAAAGGTTTATTTGGAACGATAATAACAACAGAACCTTCATTGGTGTCTTACCTTGATAATAAATTGATAATTTTAAGTGGGATGGACTATGCTGAAGAGATTTATCAAAAACAAAAAGATTACAAATTAATTTATATTAATGATTGTGAATTATCCTGTGCACCAAAAGATTTAAGTTGTTCAAAAAATAAAGAAGAATTGTTCAGCGAGATTGTTAAAGATAACGATTTAGTTTATCAAGGTGAACATCGTGATCAAGAGAGAATTTGTGTTTACACAATTTACTTGCCTAAATCAGAATTACTAAAAAAATGAAAGATTATTTATCTCTGATGAGAGTCAGACAATGGTACAAGAATTTGTTAGTTTTTTTAGCTATTTTTTTTTCTGGGAATTTGTTTGATTCATCTTTATTACTTTCAACAGTGATTGCCTTTTTATCTTTATCATTTATTTCTTCTTGTGGTTATGTGATTAATGATCTGATCGATATTAAGAAAGATCAAATACATCCTGAGAAGAAAAATAGACCTTTAGCTTCAGGAAAAATAAGTAAATTAAACGCAGGTATCTTAACGGTTTTGTTATTTGTGGTAAGTTTACTATTAGCGTGGTATTTGGATTTTAACTTTTTGGGATTTATTTTAGTGATTTTTGTCACCACACAAATATATTCATTTTTCCTAAAAAATATTGCTTTTGCGGATATTTTAACAATTGCAGTTTTGTTTGTTTTAAGAGCAGTATCTGGTGCAGTTTTAATTAGAGTTAATATCTCTCCTTGGTTAATATTATGTCCTTTTTTCTTATCAATTTTTCTTTCTGTGGGTAAGAGACATTCAGACTTATTGTTAATGGGTAAGGAAGCACACAAAACTCGGGCTGCTTTAAAATTTTATAATAATCACCTAGATCAAGCACTAATGATTATTTCAACTACTTTGTTAGTGATTTCTTATGCCTTATACTCTTTTTTGAGTCAAAGTCAAAATTTGTTATACACATTACCTTTTGCCTTATTCGTTATTTTCCGTTACTTAGCTTTAATTTATAGTGGTTCAATGATTGCTCGTCATCCAGAAAAGATTATTAAGGATAAACAAATCTTAATTGGAGTATTAATTTGGATTTTGTTAACAGCAGTATTAATATATATTTAAAATGATAAATAAATTTCAAAAGTTCATTCCACAACTGTTTAGAGATTTAACCTCTTTAGGAAGTTTAGTTTTTTTTGCTTGGATTTTATTATTCGTTTTAGCAATGAAAGAATTTAGTTTATTCTTACAATTAGTCTTTGGAACAGTTTTTACTTTAATTATGGTTGTCTTTATTAGAATGGTTTACTTTAAGAATCGTCCTAATAAACAAAATCATAGCAATTTTATAGAAAGAATGGATGCTTCATCTTTTCCAAGTTTACATTCTGCTAGAATTGTTTTTTTAGCAATTACTTTAGCATCTTTTTTTAAAACGGAATATGTGACTATTTTTTTCACAATTTTTGCTGTGCTAGTGATGTATTCTAGATATTACTTAAGAAAACACGACTTATGGGACATCCTGGGTGGGATTTTGTTAGGATTGTTAACTTTCTGGTTAACTACTTTCTTTTTCTAACTTTGATAAAATCTCCAAGAGTAAATTCTTCACGATTTTTAATATTCTTGGTGTTTAATTCTTTATCATCATTATCGTTTTTAGATTTTGCTTCTTTCTCTAACAAATTAATGTTTAAAATTCTACCCATTTTTTTGGCAATCCCGATTCTTGGTTTTAGAGATCCATTTTCCCATTTATGGATTAAGCTTTCCCGCTCATTAAGAAATTTAGCAAAATCTTCTTGACTCATTCCTTTTTCTTCCCTAGCTTTACGAATAATTTCTGAGAAATTATTAATAATTCCTATTTCTGGAATTTCTTTATTATTGAACTTTCGTTTAAAATTGTTATTTTTTGAGAATTGAAAATTATTTTTGTTACCTGTCTTTTTAATCTTACCATATTTAGCACAACCAGGGCAAAGGTTTAATTCTGCACCATCAACTTCGGCTAAAGTTAATCTTCCTTCTTTTCCACACATTTCGCAAAGAGTCATCTTAATTTATCATTAACAAAAGGGTACTTCTTAAAAATTTATCGGATTTTTATCATATTTATGGGTTTGCAGTACGATAAATTTTATAAACTAACCCAATTTATGCTTCTCAATGGGGTGTTTAAATATTGAGTAATGATAATAGTGAAAAAGAAGTTGTAAATCAAGAAAGTTCTAGTGATAATTCTGTGAAATCTTCTCAAGAAATTGAAAAAGAAGTTAATACGTTAGAGAAAGAAACACAGGAAAAAGCTGAAGAAATAAAAGAAGAAATTGACACTACCATAAAAAAAGAAGAGAAAGAACTTAAAATTGAAGAGAAGAAAGAAGATTTCTTAAAAAAAGACATATCTAAGCTTGAAGAAGAAAAAGAAAAATTGGATAAATTCTCTGATGACGACAAGGAAATTTCCCTTGATTTATCAAACGTGAAAAATAAAATTACTGGTTTGTTCAAGAAATTAACTTCAAAAAAGACTGAAAAGCCTAAAGAAAAATCATCTAGAACTAAAGAAATTTTTGCTACTGAAGATAAAAATGATAAAAAACGTTCTAAGAAAAAAAGATCTGAAGATATCTCTTTTAATATTGGGAAAGTATTTTCTTTCGGTAAAAAAAATTCAACATGGTTAATTCCTTTAGTATTAATTTTAGTTGTAATCATGACTTCTACTTATTTTAGAGCAATGCCCGCTAGTCTTCCAATTACTGAAGAATGGGCAGAAAATACAGTGTATAATTTTTATGAAGAGCAGATCACTACTGGGATTGCTCAACAATATCCAAACTTACCTCAACAAAATCGGAAATTGTTGGTAGAGAAAGAACTGGATAAATTTTTCAAAGAAAATAAAGAATCCGTCAATAATGATATTAAACAAATTTCAAAACAATATAAAGAATCATTTCAAGATGATGATGGTCAAACTTATCTTTTAGCTATTGATCCATATCATTGGTATTCAATGGCCAAGAATTATGAAGAAAATGGCCATTTTGGTGATGGTATAAGTGAGGAAGGTGTCTCTACGTTTAGTTTACGTAACGGTAGAGAAGGTAAAAATTTGGGTGTACAACCATTCAATTCTTTGGTAATGGTAATTTTACATCGGGCAATGTCTATTTTTAGTAATGTTTCTTTGATGACTGCAGCATTTTATCTTCCTTTAATTCTTATTGCTTTATCTATTATTCCTGCCTTTTTTATTACTAGAAAAATTGGTGGTAATTGGGGTGGTTTCTTTGCTGGAATGATTATTGCTATTAACGCTGCTTTATTAGGTAGAACTCCAGCAGGATTCGCAGACACTGATGCGTACAGTATTTTATTTCCACTTTTAATTGTCTGGTTACTTTTAGAATCGTTTGATGCTAAATCATTAAAAAGCAAATTGACTCTTGCATCTCTTTCAGGATTAGCAACAGGATTGTTTTCTTTTGCATGGAGAGGTTGGTGGTACATGTTTGACTTTATACTAGCAGGAATTGTAATCTATATTCTTTACTTATTGTACTTGAATCGGAAAGATATCAAGAACGTGTTCAATAATAGTAAATTTAAGTCAACAATGATAATTTGTTTAGGTTACATTGTTTCTTCAGGAATTTTTGTAACTATCTTCTTAAAAAAGTTTGAAAAATTTTATACTGCTCCATTACAACCATTAGATGTAATTACAATTAAAGATGTTGCTACAAACAAGATTTGGCCGAACGTATTAACAACGGTTGCGGAATTTAATGAAGTTGCTTTCAAAAAAATATTTGTTCAAATGGGTGGAGAATTATTATTTTTTATTGCAATTATCGGTTTATTAATTGCGTTTACTACTAGTTTTTATAGTAAAATTAAGGAAAGAAAAGAATTAATTTATCCTTTGATTCTTTTATTTTGGTTAGTAGGAACAATGTACAGTTTTACGAAAGGAATTAGATTTGCTATTTTAATGGTTCCTGTATTTGCAATAACTTTTGGAATTGCTTTAGGATTTGTTTATACTTATGTTGTTAGGTGGGTTAAAAAGAATCTTTATATTAACAAACTTGTAATTCAAATAGTAGTTATTGCCATACTTATGTTATTATTAATCAGTCCATTGAAAGCAGCAGCAGACGTTGGAAGGGGAGAACTTCCAAGTATGGATGATGCTTGGTACAACACTTTAACAAAAATTAAAGATAATACTAATGACGCCATAATTACTAGTTGGTGGGACTTTGGACATTGGTTCTATGCAATCAGTGAAAGAAGGGTTACTTTTGACGGGGCAGATCAGGGTGAGAGAATACATTGGGTAGGGAAAACATTACTCACATCTAATGAAAAGACTTCTGTGGGTATCTTAAGGATGCTTAACTGTGGACAAGAAAGACCAGTACATTTATTGGAAGAGTTTTTTGCTGATGACACATTAAGAGCGGTTAATGTACTTAATGCTATGATGGTACTAAACGACAAAAATAAAGCTATTGCTATATTAAAAGAAGAAGGTCTTACTAATGAACAGATTGCTGAGATTATTAAGATAACTTATTGTGAAGATTTAATTGAACAGTTTTTCATTACTTCTGAAGATATGGTTGGAAAAGCTGGAGTGTGGGGACATTTCGGTTCTTGGGACTTTGAAAGAGCAGCTATGTATCAGGCGGTAATTAACAATAAAGTAGAAGGAAGACAAATATTAATTGACGAGTATGGTTTAACTGAAGAGAAAGCAGACGAATATTATTACGAAATAACTACTACTCCTGGTGATCAATGGGTAACAACTTGGCCAGGATTTCAAGGTAGTGGTAAATGTACAAAGGTAGACGAACAAACTTTGAATTGTAATGTTAATCTTGGACAACAAGGTACTGCTACTCTAGAAGTAGATTTAACCACTATGAATGCAGAAATTGAAACTAATAAAAATCCAATTCATCCAAATAGTATTGTTTATGCAACAGAAAATCGTGTTGAGGAAAGGAAATTTGAAGATGATTTGTTAGGACTCTCAGTAGTTTTATTACCAGAACAAAATAAAATCATTTTAACACATCCCTTACAAGCTAATAGTATCTTTACAAAATTGTTTTATTTTGAGGGGCATGGTTTAGACTGTTTTAGTAAATTTGATGAACGTAATCAAGTTACTGGTGGCAGAATCGTGACCTGGAAAATTGATTGGAACTGTCAGCAAGAGAATAACATTTTTGGAAGTGTTCTTGAAAGTACGCCAGAACCAGAATCTTCTGAGGAATCTACTGGGTCAGAATAACTATAAAAATAGAATTAATTGTTGATTTTATTGAATTTCTCTAACTTTGTATTCCATAATTTTTATAAATAAATTATGTTAGTTTTATCTTATTATGGAAAGTGTAGTAGTAATCCCTGCTTATAATGAAGAAAGTGCACTAAGAGAAGTAATTAGGAAATCTAGTCAATATGTAGGGAAAATATATGTGGTAGATGATGGAAGTAAAGATAACACCGCAATAATCGCTAAAGAAGAAGGAGCAACAACTATCTCTCACTTGATAAATATGGGTAAAGGCACAACTTTACGTACAGGATGCGATTTTGCTTTTAACGAAGGAGCAAAAAGGATTGTTGTTTTAGATGCTGACGGCCAACATAATCCTGAGAAAATTCCTGAATTTTTAACTCATTTAAATGATCACGATATTGTTTTTGGTTATCGTCAACTGTCGAAAGAAATGCCATTTGTTTTACGGTTTGGTAATTGGGTGATCAATAAAACTGTAGCTACATTATACGGAATCAAATTGAAAGATACTCAGTGTGGATATAGGTCATTTAATGCTAATGTTTACCGTAAAATTCGTTGGCACTCTTCAGATTATTGCATGGAATCAGAAATGATTGCTCGTGCTGGAAGAAAAAATCTTGCTTACGCTCAAATACCTATCAAAACAGTTTACATGGATAGGTATAAAGGAACAACAATCTTAGACGGAATAAAAATAGTTTATAAGATGTTATTATGGAGGTTATAATAAATGTTTTTAGGAATACAAATTTTGGGAATACTGTTTGCTTTGTTTATGGTTTATTTTACTTATCTTCACTTTAAAAGAAAAGAGTTCGGTTCTTTAGAATTTAGAATTTGGATTGTTTTATGGTTGGGGTTAATATTTATAACTATTTTTCCTAACTCTTTAGATTTTTTGATTAAGAACGTCTTAAGTTTACAGAGACCATTAGACTTTTTTATCATTTGTGGGTTTCTCTTTTTGGTGTTCATTACCTTTTTGAACTATTCTACTACTAAAAAGAATAAACGTAACATTGAGAAAATAGTTAGTGCATTTGCTCATAAAGAGACAAAAAAAAGTACAGTAGAGTCTAATGAAAGTAGTGATGAAGATAAGAAAGAAAGTAGAGATATTGAAGAAGCTAAAGAAATTAAAGAAGAGAAGGGAGAATTTGAATGAAGATTTTATTTGTTTGTGAAAATTATTTTCCTCATATTGGGGGTGCAGAAGTAGTTTTTAAGAATTTAGCGGAAGGTTATGTTAAACAAGGACATCAAGTTAACCTTGTTACAAGGCATCTTAAAGGTACAAAGAAATTTGAAACAATTAACGGAGTGAAAGTTCACCGAGTAAAAAGTTTCAACACTCGTTATTTATTCACTTTTGCTGCTATTCCTAAAGTAATTAAATTAGCAAGGAAAGCCGATGTAATTCAAACTACTACTTTTAATGGTGCTCCTCCAGCATCTTTTGCAGGAATGTTTTGTAAGAAACCAGTATTTTTAACCATTCATGAAGTTTGGATTAACAAATGGCACAAAGTAACAAATATGGGTAAGCTTGGTTGCTTAGTCCATAATTTATTAGAGAAAGCAATTTATCTTCTTCCCTTTACGAGATATATCTGTGTTTCTAAAGCTACCCAGAAAGATCTTTCAAAGTTGGGAAAATTTAAGAAATCAAAATTAAATCAGCGTAAAGTCAAAACTATTTATAATGGAATGGATTATAAATTCTGGGATAAGAATAACTTTAATCAAAAAGATATAAAGAAGAAGTTAGACTTGGCTGGAAAGTTTGTTTATTTCTCATGGGGCCGACCTGGACAATCAAAAGGATTTGAATATGCTATTAGGTCTGCACCTTTAATATCTAAACAAATTCCTAATGCCGTTTTTCTTTTAATGTTGGGAGGAATTGATAAGTATCCTCAAGAATATAAAAAGTTGGTTCAATTGATCAAAAAAGTAAGAAAACAAACTGGTACAAAGATAAAGTTAATTCCTAAAGTGCCGTACAATGAGTTGGGTAATTATATCTTGGCTGCAGATTGTGTAGTTGTTCCTTCTATTGCAGAAGGGTTTGGGTACACTACTGTAGAAAGTTGTACTCTAGGAACTCCCGTGGTGGCTTCTAAAGCGGGATCTATTCCAGAAGTGATAAGCAATAAGTACATTTTAGTTACACCAAAAAATTATTCAGCGATTGCAGAAGGAGTTATTACTATTAAAAATAAAAAGTATCAAACCTCTCCTTTGAAAAAATTTCCTTGGTCAGAAGCGATTAAGCAATATTTACAGGAGTTTAAAGATGTTCTTAAGAAAAAATAAACAATCTAGTTTTGGCAAAGTTGGAGAAAAAAGAAAGCTAAAAAAAATTGCTATTGTCAGCGAATTTTGTGTCCCTTATTTGTATGGGGGTGGGGAGTTTAGATATTATTTTTTAATTAAAGAATTACAGAAACTAGGTTATGATGTACATTGGTTGTGTATGAAACTTAAAAATGAACACGGTGCTGTAAAAAATAAAGAAATTATTGATGGGATAAAAGTTATTCATTTGGGTCCTACTATCAAAAATATCCCTTTTAGAAGTTTGTTTAATTTTATTCATTATTCATGGAGTTTATTTTGGCACTTAATATTTAATAAATATGATTTAATTGATGCTCAAGCGTTTATTCCTTTAATTCCTTCTTGGCTAGCTTCACGTTTAACAAATACAAAGATGGTGGCTACAATTCATGATGTTAGTAAAGGTAAAGATAACCAATGGTTACAGTTTGGAAATGTAGCTTCTTTTTTTGAAAAGTTAATTTATAAAATGCCTTATCCAAACATAATTACTGTAAGTGATTCAATAAGGGATGCACTCATAAAAAGATTTAAAGTTAATAAGAAAAGGTTGAATATAGTTTACAATGCAGTAGATTTAGAGTTAATTGATTCAATTGAACCTAAATTTAATCCCTTACATAGTTATACCAAAAAGAATAATTCTGTCTCTTTTGTGGGGCGTTTAGCTACAAATAAAAGGGTAAAAGATTTAATTTTGGCAGTAGATAAATTGAGATATGAAATTAAAGATATTAATCTTACTATTATGGGTAGGGGACCAGAAGAAAAATTTTTACGTGAATTAGTTAAAAAACAAAAGTTAGAAAAACATGTTAAATTTTTAATCGGCGTCTCTGATGAAGAAAAGTTTTCTCAACTTAAAAAATCGCAAGTTTTTGTTTTACCTTCAGTAAGAGAAGGGTTTGGGATTGTTTTAATTGAAGCTATGGCTTGTCAAAATGCGGTTATTGGAGCAAAGGTTGAAGGTATAATTAATGTTATCAATGACGATGTTGACGGATTATTCTTCGAAGCAAAGAATGTTGAAGATTTAGCAGAAAAGATTAAAAGTTTGCTCCTTGATGATAATCTTAGGAATAAGTTAAGTTTAGAAGGAAGAAAAAAAGTGGAAAACAATTTCTGTTGGGATAAGAAAGCGAAAGAAATTGTTGAAATTTATAATATTTAGTTAAGTAAAAGAAAAAAAATTAAATGAAAAAACTAAAAAGGCAACTCATCATTTTTTCTGATCCATTCTGCAGCAGAATAAATTACTCCTGCACCAACGAGACACATTCCTTCTTGGCCATATTTTAAGGTATGTTCAATCCCTTCTTTAACAAATTTTTCCATTTTATCTGGGTTTAGTTCCATTATTTTTGGATCATAATGTTCCCAAGCGTCCTTAGCTCTTCCTGCATTTAGTAATGCTTCCTCTCCATATTTATGAGGATTTTCTTTACCTTGTATTTCTGCTTGATCAAAAGCACCCTTATAGATTCTAGAATTCTCACTCATTAATTCTGCAATCTCTTCTGTTGAGGCATCAACCTGAATAAAACTTACTGTTTCATATCCAGCGGGACCAAGTGCAATTTTACTTATGTTTTTATGATTCCCAGGTCTGTACATACCTACAAATTGAAAGTTTGAATGTTCCCAGTTAGGATTAACTTCTTCTTGCAATGCCCGATTTGCTTCTCGAGACAATAAGTCATTAATATTTTTATTTAGGAAATATGTTGCGGTTTCCGCAGGTGTTGGTCCCCAGAAACTAGTACCAAAATTTTTTATTCTGAATGGATCTAAGGGATTTTTTCCTCCTCTACGGCAAATAACAAATTTATCTTTTTCTTTTCCTACCATTATCACATCGTATGCTAAAGAAGGAAGTGGTTTGCCGATTTTACGTAATTGTTGAATATCAACACTTGTTACCCAACCTACATTTACCTTAACATCTTCTCCTGAATAAGTTCTTCTTTGATCAATAATATTTACCTCTTCAGGCATTAAACAAAAAATTGGTTCTTTCCAACCCCCCTTTTGTGCACCTTCAATAGGTTTTCCGTAATGTTGTGCTATCCTTACATAAGTTTCTGGATCATTGTATTTGTAATCTTCTAATTTTGACATTCCTGGAAATTGAGCTACTTGATTTTTTGTTTCGAATAAAATTTTTCCATGATTTTTTGTTTCTAAATGTAATAAATCTATAAAACTATTTATTTCAATATTGTCTGTTGTATCTTTGGTCATTATTAATTTCTCCTAAAAACAGCTTTTTTTCACCCATCCTTCCTTTTAAGTAGTTATATTATAAATCTTATGGAATTAATAATTTTATGTTAGTTAAAATGAATTCATTTTTGCTTTAATTAACTTTAATTAGAACATTTACTCATAACCTTTTTAAACCATTAAAATGTCTTTTCAATTATGTGTGGTATTGCAGGTTTTAATTGGAACGATAATCAACTTCTTCAGAGTATGGTATCTTCATTACATCATCGTGGACCAGACGATCGAGGTTTTTTTGAAGATAATAACATTAGCCTTGGACAAACCCGTTTAAGTATAATAGATTTAGATTCTGGTAAGCAGCCAATCTCTAATGAAGATGAATCAATATGGGTAATTTTGAACGGAGAAATTTATAATTATAAAGAATTAAGAATAGAACTTGAACAAAAACATCACCAATTTAAAACTAATTCTGATACTGAGGTGTTAGTACATGCATATGAAGAATATGGTGATTCTTTTGTAAGTAAGCTTAATGGTATGTTTGCATTAGCAATCTGGGATTCAATAGAGAAAAAAATATTTCTTGCTAGGGACAGAATCGGGATTAAACCATTATTATATCACTACAATTTGCAGGATAATAAACTTATTTTTGCATCTGAACAAAAAGCAATATTACAAAATGAAAAAATTAAAAGAGCGTTAAACAAATCTGCCTTAACTCAATTTTTAACTTACGCTTATACAGTTGATGGAACAACATTGTTTCAAGGAGTTAACGAACTTTTACCAGGACATTATTTAGTTTTTCAAAAAAACGAATTGAAAATTAACCAGTATTGGGACTTACCAAACAGTATGGACAATATTAAGAATCATTATGATGAAAGTTATTATGCTAAAACATTACGTGAAAAATTAGAAAAAGCAGTAAAATATCGAATGATTAGTGATGTTCCTGTGGGGGCGTTCCTTTCAGGTGGGGTAGACTCAAGCATTATTGTTGCTTTAATGTCAAAATATATGCCTGAAAAAATGAACACTTTTTGTATCGGTTTTAATGATCCATCGGATGAGTTAAAGTATGCAAGAATTGTAGCTGAACATTGTAATACTAATCATCATGAGGTTATGATTAATTTTAGTGATGTTGTTAAAAATATGGGCAATATACTTTGGCATATGGAAGTTCCTTATGCACGTCCTTCTGCAGCATGTTTATACTTTCTTTCTAAAGAAGCAAAGAAAAAGGTTACTGTAATTCCTGTTGGTGAAGGTGCTGATGAACTATTTGGTGGTTATAATAGGGATATACCTTCAAACTGGCAAGGAAATACTGTTCAAGATAAAGCAAATGGTATCATGGCTGGATATTGGAAAGAAAATGAAAAAAGAGAAGTCTTTAGTAGCGAAATTAACAATTCAATGTCAGAAAAAGTAAAACCAAATGCCTTTTTTTCTAATTTTCTAAGTAATGGAGAACCGAAAGAGCCAGAATTGAACGGAGCATTAAAGTTTGAGACAAAAACAGAATTACCCGGATTACAGCTTTTTAGAAGTGATAGAATGAGTATGGCTAGTGCTATTGAAACAAGAGTTCCATTCCTTGACCATGAAGTGGTTGAATTTGCAATGGATATACCTTCTCAGCTTAAAGTTAATCCTCAAAATAAAAAACATATTCTTCGGGTAGCTACTAAAGATTTGTTGCCTAATGAGATTTTACACCGTGTAAAGTGGCCATTTGGTATGCCTCAGGAAAGATTTTACAATGAAGAGTTGAAAGATGTAGTGCAACAAGTGTTGTCGAGTCAAAGTTTACAAAATAGAAAAATTCTAAACGAGGATTATTTGACGAAGTTGAAAAATTTAATGAATGATAGAAATAGTAAAATCACCGCTCCTTTGTTCAGACAATTATGGTTCTTAACAAATTTAGAACTATGGCACAGAATGTTTATAGATTCAGAACATAGTAAACTTAAAAATCCAGAATTGGATATTAACAAATTAATTTGATTAATCTAATGGAGGAATAAAAATGAAAGCAATTATCATGGCAGCAGGAAAGGGTACACGTATGCAGGCAATTCATGGGGACATACCTAAAGGGACAATACCTATTGGTGAAACTTCAATTTTAAGAAATATGATTGGGGCAATTAAAGCTAATGGAATAAATGAAATAATTGTTGTTGGTGGATATAAAATAGATTTACTTCGTGAACATATCGGGAATGAAGCAAAGGTAATTTTTAATCCGCTCTATGAACATGGTGATGATATAACTTCAATGTGGGTTAGTCAGAAATATATGAATGAAGATTTTCTTTATTTTCACGGTGATGCAGTATTTTCAAGTGATTTTATTAAAAATTTAGTTCAAGATCCTCGGGAAAGAGTGATGTTAATAGAGAAGAAAGAATGTGATGAAGAAGATTCAAAAGTACTCATTAACTCTACAACAAATAGTGTTCTGAAGGTGTCTAAAAAAGTTCCTGTATCAGAGGCACATGGTGAATTTGTAGGTATTGCTAAATTTTCTGGTAATGCTGTAAAATCTTTTGTTAATTCAATGAATCATGTTGTTGAAAAAAAAGGAATACAGAACTATGAATCCGAGATTATTCAAAACATGATCGATAATGGGGAAAAAGTTGAGTTTGTATCTACAGAAGGAACACCCTGGTGTGAAATTGATTTCCCGAAGGACCTACAATATGCTTTAGAGAATAAGGATAAGTTTGGGTTGTGAGCTTTTTTTAATTTATTATTATTATTATTATTATTATTATTATTTCTATCTAAGCAAACTCAGTGATATTTTTTGGGTTTGTAATTTGTACTCCTTGTTCAACTAATTTTTGCATGTTCTTTGGAGACCTATCCCATGGATTAATTCTTTTCTTTCTGTTTAACCATTGATTAGAATGAAATTCTTCAGATAAACGTTCAAATGTTTTATCGTCTTGTTCCGCTATCTTAATTTCATCCCATCTTGATTCAGGAAAAGTTGTATAAAGGACAAATGTTCTTCTTAATCCTTCAATTTCTTTTGCGGTCAAAATACCATTATCAAACTGGTCTAAATCTCGGTTATCTCCTGCGATTGTTCCTTGCCCAATTAACCCTTTCTCAACACACAATTGACGCATTGGAGTGCCTGTATATGGACGAAAAGCATTAATTATAATGCTATCTGGATCTGCAGCGACGTTTATTCTAATAGTGTTCATTATATCTTTTCTTGTTTCGAAAGGTAAGCCGATAATATTGTTAGCACTAACTCTAATTTCGGTTTCTCCAAATGCTTTAAATCCTTGTACTATAGTATCGTCACTCATCATTCTTTTAAGATATTCTGCACGATACTTAGCATTACCACTTTCAATACCTAAAGCAACATTACCACAACCAATTTTTTCTAACTGTTTTGCGTAATCTCTTTTTGCTCCCATAGCAACAGTTTCTACTCGAGTAGAAATAAAGAAAGGTAATCTTTCTGTGTTATCTTCACGAACAAAACGAGGATTTGCTTCAACAAAAGAATTTGGTAGACTTCCCGGATCAAGTTTAATTGTTTCATATTCTTTAAAAAATTGTTCCATCCAATCTTTTGATTTTGCTAAAAAAGTTTCGTCGGAAAAATAAACATAATTTACTTTAAAATTATCAACTGCATCTTTTAATTCTTTAACAATCTTCTCAGGAGATTTTTGTTTATGGTGAGCAACTTCTGATCCATCAACTTTCATCAATAATTTTTGTGCATCAAAATCATAACTTCCAGATCTAACTTTTTCACGTAATTCTGATGCTGCTAAATGGTGAGCTTGTTGTTGAGGAATACAACAGAAAGAACAACCATAAGGACATCCTCTCGCAGTTTCTATAGTAATTGCTCTAAAAAAATCTCCACCCATAGGTTTAGTGAATCTTTTATCTTCATAAACTGCATAATCGGGATTTAATAAATCATCCATATGAATATCTGGTCTTTGTAATCCAACTTTTTTGCTCTCCATCCAATCTCCAGTACCAAAATCATCAATCTTAGCTTTTAATCCCCCTCTATAAAATTGAGGTTTTTCTGTACCACCTACCCTCATAGCAATGTTTAATGTTTCAATTATATCTTTAGTTGGAAAAAATTTTCTGATAACTTCATTAGATGTTTCAATCTCAAATATTTTTTCTAGTCCGCCTTCACTTCTAGCAACACTTGCTATTTTGTTAACTAATTCGGCTAAAGCATATTCTCCTTCTCCTTCACAAATCATGTCAACGTAAGGATTATCTAAAACTTCTTTAGGAGCAAAAGTAGGATATAAACCTCCTACAAGGATTGGAATTTTTAAATCTTTTACAGATTCAATTAATCTTGCTGTTTGTTCATAAGTAATTTCCAATGCTGAAAAGCTAATCAAATCTGGTTGATAATCTAAAATGGTACTTCTAAAATCTTCTTGTAATTCTTCGTTACTCATTATTTTTCTTGTTAAGCCTTGATCTGATAATCTTGCTTTAGAAATTTGGTTGGTTGCGATTCTTCCTTCGTCACCTACTTGTAATCCCCCTTCATCTATAAATGTAGTATCATAAAGTTTTACATCATGTCCTTGAGATTTTACATAAGCAGAAAGAAGTGAAGGAGCAATCGAAACTAAATTGTCCATACGATCATTAGCATAAACTAACATTACTTTGGCTTTTGGTAATCCATTATCTGCATGATTTTGATAAATTTTTTCTAAAGGGGTTTTGGAATTCATTTTAGAATAAACCTTTATTAACGGTATTTAAATATTATGAATTTTTAATCTCACTAATTTAATCTCTTTGTTTAAGAAAGATGTTCATTGAAAAATTTTAATGCAACTTCGTTATCAAAAGTATGGCTACCTGGATGTTCAATGTAAGATACTTTATCTTCTTGTTCAAATAAATCATAAGCTTTCTTAACTTCGTTCGTTGTTTCAATAGCTAATTCACTATTAAACCATCCTGGTCCTTTCTTTATTTCTTCTGCACCATTACTAAATAAAGCTGCTCTTGGTGCGATTAAAGCACCAATACTTTCTTGATCAAAATAAGTGATTAAATTTGGAATAATCCAATCAATGTCAATGTTTGGATAAATTAAAATTTTATGGCTACTTATCCAACCCATAGAAACAGTAGCTTTAACACGTTCATCAATCGCACCTAGGTAAAGTGCTTGTTCTCCACCTAACGAGACTCCTGCGACCCCAATTTTATCATCGTCAACTGAATTTAACGATTGTAATAAAGTAATCTCAGCCATATGGTCATTCAATAAAACTCCTTGATAAGTTCTTCCGATTGACAGAGCGTTAGCCATGATTACATGGGTATTTAGTCTTGATAATTTTCCTTGACCTCGGTTTTCACAAGTTAATGTTACGTAACCTTGTTTCGCTAAAAATTCTGCATTAGCATTTTGATATCCTTTATTATACTTTAATTCGTAGTATCCAGCATCGGTTTTTACCAAACCAGCAGTTTGTTCAATATTTCCGTGTCCGGGTATTAACAAAATTCCTGGACGTAATTTTTTATTTTCAGTATTTGTGTTTTCTTTTCTATCTTCATGTAAAAAAAGATAACAAGGTATTTCAATCTCATCTTTACTAAGATAAATGATTTCTAATCTTTCAACGCCATCTCCAAGTTCTTCTTTTGAAATTATTTTTATGCCTTTTTTATCTAGACTAGTTTTTTCTTTGATTCCTAATAGTTCTTTGAATTTGTTACGGGCATTTTCTTGCCATTCTAAGAATATATTTTTATTCTCAATTTCCATCCTCATGATTGGTTCTGTTTCTTGAATGTCGTTAAAAAGAGCAAGATTATCTTCTTCAACGTCTAACAATGGATCATCACTAGGCAACAAATCATAATATAACGGACGTAAAAAATTAAGATGATGATTTTTGTATAAATAGATAGAACAAAAGCTAGTAGATAATAGTAAAAATACTATCACAAACATAATAGTTAGCGTTTTGAGTACTTTCATCAAACAAGCTCTGGTCTTTTGCCTTTATATATTTTCTGATATACTATTCGTATATATTTGTAATTATAGGTCTAATTTTAAGTTTCATTAATCATAATGTTTTTAAAGCAATATTTTTCCTAGTTAGTCAATATGCCGAATTATACTAAAATTGCTATTAAAGGTGCAAGTGTTTTGTTTATCATTGGTTTAGTGATTTCATTTTTATCTTACTTATTTCGTATAATATTAGCAAAGAACCTTTCAGTTTCTGATTATGGTTTAGTTTTTGCGATTATTTCCTTTTTTGGATTATTTAGTTTGTTCAAAAATTTAGGTATTCCTTCAGCTTTAGCTAAATTTATCGCTGAACACAGAACTACTGAAAATTATACTGAAATAAAAAAATTGATGGTTGTCGCAGCTAGCATCTTAATTCCCATTTCTTTAATATTGACAATTCTGATTTATTTTTCTGCTGATTACTTAGCAGTACATTATTTTCATAACGCTTCCGCATCAACATTGGTAAAAATTTATTCTTTAACTTTTCTCCTTTCTGCAATTATGTCTGTTGCTTCATCTACTTTTCGTGGTTATCAAAGAAATCTTTATTTTGTACTGGGAGAATTTATTCAAACAGTAACTTTACTTACTGTTACATACACTTTATTATATTTTAGTTATGGTGTGTTCTCACCAATAATAGCTACAGTCATAGCTTTATTTATCGAAATAATAATCTTTTTTCCTATTCTTTTCAAGAAGGTTTTTCCAAAATATTTATCTATCAAAACAAAACTAAGTTCTGATACCTTTAAGAAAATTTTATTGTTTGGGTTACCAGTAATACTTACCGGGTTATCTAGCAAATTGTTTAGTTACATGGACATTGTAATGTTAACTTTTTTTAAAGGACTTTACGACGTTGGTCTTTATAGTGCTGCATTGCCAACAACAAAGATTTTATGGCGTTTTGGAGCAGCTTTAGTAGTTATGTTATTACCTTTAACTTCTGAACTATGGATGAAGAAAGAAGTTAAAAAGATTAAAGATGGCCTTAATTATCTTTATAAATATTTATACATTATATCTTTACCAGTAATTGTAATTATGTTAATTTTTCCAAATCTAATTTTAGAATACCTATTTGGCAAAGAATATGTTGTTGCCTCATTAGCTTTACAAATCTTAGCTGTTGGTTCGTTATTTACTATTGGTGCAAAAATAAATTTTTCTATGATCACAGGTATAGGTAAACCAAAATTTGTAGCTAAAACCATGTTAATTGGCGGACTTTTTAATTTAGTTATGAACTTAATATTGATTCCTTTGATTGGTTATTTGGGGGCAGCAATTGCAACTACTTTATCCTTTTTATTAATGTTTATAATGTCATTAATCGGAATTAAAAAATTAATTACTTTAAAACTTGATTTTAATTTACTTTCTAAAATCACCTTCTCTGGAATTGTGTTTGGAGTGCTAATCTTTATCTTGAAAGGATTAGTTAATTTACAACCACTGACTGAATTTGCATTTGTAGTTATCGCATCTGGATTGATTTATTTGGGATTAATTTTTATACTTAATATTGTCACAGTTAAAGAAATAAAAAATATTTTTAAAAGAATGAGGTCAAAACAAAATAAAGATTAAATGAATCTGATAATTAAAATCAGTTCATTCTTGTTTTTACTTCTTTTCCATCTAGTGCATCAAATACATATTGGCAAAGAACTTCTGCAATCCTTTTTTGAGCGTCGTAAGTCATTGCTCCAATGTGTGGGGTTACAACAATATTATCTAGTTCAAACAAAGGTGTGCGTTCTTTTTCCTTTTCAAACACATCGGTAGCTGCACCAGTAATAATGTTTTCCTTTAAAGCAGTATACAAATCAGTTTCATTAACTACTCCGCCACGTGCAGTATTAATTAAGAAAGATTCTTTTTTCATTAGTTTGAGTTCAGCCAGCGTAATTAGATTTCTAGTATCTTCTGTTAAAGGTACATTTAAACTTACAAAATCTGATTCTTTCAACAATTCTGGAAGTGAACTTACAAGTGTGATTCCTTCACTATTAAATTCCTCTTTTATTTCATCATTAATATTTTTCTTATAGCCTAAAACGTTCATTCCCATGTTTTTAGCTAATAATGCTACTTTCTTACCTATTTTTCCTAAACCAACAACTCCAATTGTTTTGCCAGAAAGTTCATAACCATAACATTCTTTCTTTCTCCATTGATTATCTCTTAACCAGCTGTCTGCTAAAGAAATTTTTCTAGTAATGGAAAACAATAATCCAATCGTTAGTTCTGCAACACTTAAAGCACTTACTCCTGGAACATTAAATACTATAATTCCTTTTTCTGTGGCAGCAGGAATCTCAATGTTGTCCACTCCTGAACCCGCTCTGGCAATAATCTTTAACTTATCAGAACTTTTAATAACATCTCCTGGAAGTTTGATTCCACTTCTAAGGATAATCACATCGGTATCTTTTAGTAATTCAATTAATTCTTCTTTCGGTGGATGAATAATGTGCTGAACTTCACACCGTTCAGATAATAATTCAATTGCATGGGGATGTATTGGATCCACAATCAATACTTTTGGTTTTTCCATTGTATGTGCCTCTTAGTTATTTTCTAAATTATTATTTATCATTTCTTTAGCGATTTCATAATCTTTTTGAGAGTGTACTTCCATCCAACCTTTATGAGCTTCAACAAAAGAAACTTTAAATCCTCGATCAATCATTTCTTGTAACATATCTGTTATCTTTGCTTTTTGTAATGATTCTGCTTCATGGAATGTTCCTACACCTTTCTCTTTACAGTCTTGATACACTTTTCTTAAATTCTCTGCTCCTTCTTTAGAAAATTTAATCATACCTATAAATTCGTATTGTGCTAAGTTTTTTTCCATTTTTGTACCAATAGATAACACTTTATTTTTATCTGTTCCGCTAATGTCTCTAACGTTATTTTTTTTGTCTGTTCTAATTAAAGCTAAACTTTTTTCTACTTCATGTTTATGGAACCGGTAACTATTATCTACAACAATGACTATGTCTTCAGAAGCATTAATAGCTTTGTTAACCACATTTTGGTCAAAAATCACATCACCATAATTCACTAAAAACCCTTCTTCCATCTCTTCTGTTGCTAGCATTAATGAATGCAACATATGTGTCTCTACATAATTATCATTGTCGTAATATTTTAAATTTGGAAGATTAATTTGATCTTTTGCAAATCCTCTAACAACAGTAATATCAGTTAACCCTACATTTTTTAACATTTCTGTTTGATGCCCTAAAATAGTTTTATCACCTAAGCTGAGCATACTACAAGGTATTGAAGGGCTCAAATCATCATTGTCTCCTGCTGCTAAGATTATTACCTTACCTTTAGATTTAAATTCTTTAGCATCCTTAGCTTTAATATCATCAGAACCAACCATACTAAATATCTCTTTTACTGATGAGCAATAAGGATCAACTTCAAACGATCTATTATTGATAAGAATGTTATGACATACATTTTTCATTGCTTTGTCAGCTGCTCTTAACAGATGGTTAGCGTGAATAACAACATTAAATCCTTTTGCCTTTAATTCTTTTTCTGAAACAGTATTGTATGCAGTAGGTACAGAAATTAATGGTCTTTTGATTCCTAATTCCGTACATATCTCTTGATATTTCTCAGCAAATTGAAAAATGTCCTGTGGGTCTTTTGATTTAGAATGAATCATAATTCCGTCTACTCCTGCTTGTAAGTAAATCCTTGCTCTCTTTAAAGCGTCATCTAACCCTTTTCCGGCGATTAAACTTTCTATTCTTGCTATTACCATAAACTCTTTTGAGATTGTTGCTTCTTTACCTCTTTTGATTTTCATGGCAAATCTTTCTGGTTCTTCTTGATCTTGTTTAGAACCTGCGTCAAGACTATTTCTTTTTGGGAATATTTTATCTTCAATAATTATTGCAGAAACTCCAGCACGTTCTAATTTTTTTACCATATATTCAAAGTAAGTAAAATCTCTTCCTGTGTCCCCATCAACTATAATTGGTTTATTAGTAACTTCAGCTATTTCATGAATAGTATTTAATCTAGCATGAAAATCAAATAACTCTACATCGGGATTTCCTCTGGCAGCAGAATCTGTTAAGCTACTTATCCATAATCCGTCAAACTCTTCTTTAGAACCGTTTTCAATTGTTATTGAAGCGTTATTTCCAATCAATCCGCTTAATCCATTGTGTGCTTCAATAATTCTGGCGAAGCCTCTTTCACTCAAGATGCTATTTAGTTTTTTACATCTATCTTCATTTAGTATACTATTTTTTAATGTCACCTTATTTTACACCTTGAAAAAGAAGTACAACAATCATTTAAATAGATTATGATACAATATACTTAATTAGTAGAAATTTTATTATTATTCTTGGATTCTAACTTATTCAATTTTTTACCGTAATAGTAAAATAAAGTTAACAAGTATAACGATGAGTACACTGCAAATATTAATAAGGATAAAAATGCTTGATTAACTAAAAATCCAATTGTAAAAAATCCAACTAAAAATGGTTTATTGATGAATAAAAATTTTACAAATTTACTTAATCCTTTTTTCTTTTCTCTTTCTGGTAATTTAAATTTACCTTTAACGTTTTCTTTACATACTTTCATATATGTTGATTTTACTTTTAGCATTGCTGAAAAGTTAAATAAGCTTACTATTGTAAAAATCCAAGTAATATAAAAGTAATCCAAATTAAACTTAGCGAAGAATCCTTGCCAAAAAACATTTGGATGAATAGTTAATCCTAAAGCCAACCCTAAAAATAGAGATAAAAAAAGAAATTCATGAGTTACTCCGTCTAACCATGCTCCACGCAATGAAGACATTTTTTTAATTCTAGCTAAACTACCATCTACAAAATCGAGTAAATGACCTAATTGTAAAAACAATACTGCTAAGAGATAAAATAGGTAAGAACCTTTGATTAATGATACACCCGCTAAAACGTTAAACATTAGTGCTAAATAAGTAACGTGATTAGGAGTTAAAGGTGTTTTTGCTAATATCTTTGCAAGAGGATGTCCAATCTCTCGATAAACTCTTACTTCGGAAAGTGGATCTTCAACTCTTCCACACTTTAAATAGCCTTCTTTTTCTTCTTCGGTCCAATTATCTTTATTTTTGGATTTCTCTTCTTTTTTTCCTTCCACAAACAAAATTACTTTTGAATCGTTTATAACTTTTTTGGATTTGTATTCTTTCTTTTCTTTCAAATAGGACTTTAAATATAGATAATACAGTTTAACAAACTTTTTAAGTTAACCAATTAGAAAAATAAAAATCATGTCATCAAGAAAAGGTATTGTTGGAAAATTTACTAAGTGGTTAAGTGCTCCTTGGTTTAGACATTCTAACATGTTCAATTACTTTAACAAAATTACTAGTTATACACAGAGAGAAATCTTAGTGAAAAATATTCTTTCTTTCGTTGCTGTAAATAAAGTAGAAGGAGATTACCTTGAATTTGGTGTTTGGGAAGGTGAAAGTTTCACAAATGCTTTTCATTTTGCTAAAAAACATAAAAGATTAAGAGATATGAGATATTATGCATTTGATTCTTTTGAAGGGCTTCCTACTTCCGAAGATGTTGATTTGAAGATGGGTTCAATGGAGATACATAACTGGCATAAAGGGAAATATAGTTCTGGTGGAGTAAAGAAATTTCTTAAAAATGTTAAAAAAGCAAAAATGCCATTAAAGAAGGTTACTTGTGTTCCTGGATTTTATGATCAATCTCTTAACAAAAAAACTAAACAAAAATTAACTTTAAAGAAAGCAGCATTTATTTATGTAGATTGTGATTTATATGAATCTACTGTTCCTGTGATGAATTTCATTACTGATTACGTTACTGAAGGAACCGTAATTATGTTTGATGATTGGTTCAATTATCGGGGTAATCCTAACAAAGGAGAACAAAAGGCATTTTATGAATGGTTAAAAAGAAATCCACACATTGAGGCAATGGAATTTCAAAAAGTTGGTGGAAAGTATAATTCTTTTGTTCTGTTCCCTAATAAAAAAAAGTAGAAGTAATCATTTCTAGATAATTCTTGAGTATATACGATTAGATAATCTTAGTATGATTGTTACAGAAAGTATATAAATACTTTTTTTATAATCAATTATAAAATGGCACATGAACATCTTGAAAAAAAAATTATTGGATACATTAATGATCTTAATCAAACAGGTCTTGAATTATCAGAAGGCGCAGAACGGGATTTAAATGAAGCTCAGAATCTTCATCTTGGAGCTCACGCTGTATTTAAATCATTTGAAACAAAGTTGGGTTTAAATTTAGATTATATGGCATTTTCCGCAGCGAATATGGCCTATTGTTTAAGGCAAAAAGGTTTAAGAGATGCAGCAATGGAAGTGTTGACAACAGCTTTTGATGCATACGAAAAAAGAATAACTGAAGATAATGATTCTCAATGTGGTTTTGCAAGATTATTAGAGGAAACGGGATTAGTAAGAAGATTTAATACCAATCCAGAAGATCCATTTACTGATTTACAACAAGGATTGAATGAAGAAGAGATGGCTGCTGCTTCTTATGAAGAAGCTTTAGAATCTCCAGATATAGAAATAATTAGTAAAGAAGAAATTACTAATCGTCTTAACAGAACGTATGGTTTGGTTAGTATGGTAGCTTTGGAATTAGCTAGACTCGGCGATACTAATGAAGAAGTAAATCATTTTAAACAAACTGCGTTAAAATATTGTGAAAAAGAAGTTACGGGAAGAGAAAGTGCAGGAGAAAATTCTGGACAAGCTTTAGCTAACGCTTATCATACCATGGCCGTAGTTAATACAGACTTAGAAAATTTTGTTGAAGCTGGAGAAAATTTGGATAAGGTTGAGAAATTGACAACCTCTGAAAGAACTAAAGCTACACTTCCTTTTAGGAGAGCTTGGTTAAGTTATAAAGCTAATGAGGAACGGCCATTGACCGCAAATCATCTTGATGTTTTTTTAAATGGTGTTAACGATTTAACGGAAGGAGATAAGAATAACATTAAGCCACAGTTGTTAGAGTTAGGTGATCGTATAGGTGGGCCTTATCAAGAAAAAATAAGTTCTCTTTACAATAATTAATTTTTTATTACTTTTTATTTAATTTAACTTAATAATTAAAATATAATATGACCTCTAAAATTGCAGAAATTAGAAAAGTAGATGATTTTAAATTTAAGAAGAACGGAATCATTGGAATTTTAACTAGAAAGTATCTTGCTTGTCATATTACTAATTTTTTTTGTAAGACTAATATAACTCCTATTCAGGTAACGGGAATTGGGTTTTTGATTACCATCTTGGCGGTAATGCTTATTTTAACAGCAGAACCAACTTATTTAATTATTGCAGGGATATTGCTTTATTTTTCTAAAGTGTTTGATTCTGTCGATGGACAATTAGCAAGAGTGACTAAACGAACTTCTGATAAAGGAGCTTGGCTAGATAACATTGTTGATAGGTTTAAAGAGATAACCATAATCTTTGCGATAACTTTTGCACTTTTTCAACAGACAAGTAATGGTCAAGTTTGGATCTATGGGATCTTAGCGCTAATTTCAGTATATATGCTTTCAGTAGTACTTTCTACTTCTGGAAAGACTGACGAAAATAAACTTAGAGAAACCCACAATAAATTTTTTCTGACTAAATTCGTCAAAAAAATGGGCATCTCCACACAATTTTTAGCAATTCAATCAGACACGTATCTATTTATCACTGCTTTATTATTAATTTTTAACCAATTATTGATTGCATTAATGTTTTTTGCTATAATCATTAATTTATATTGGTTAGCAATATTTTCTTTAATGTTATTAAAAAAATGGTAAGGGTTTATAATCCGATTATTTATTCATAACCTTTAAAAGAGGAAGTTTTTTCATTTAAAGTATGGATGGTTTTGAAACGAGTAAAAAGAGGTTAGCATTTAATGCTCCCAATATAGATAGTTTATTGATTTTAATTGATATCTCTTATGAACTGGATCATCCTTTCATAATTCAAATTTCAGAAAAGTTAGTTTCTATTTATGGGATCGAATTGTTTGATTTTAT
>Ga0233431_1000688_pt1 | contig 70230 bp, 89 predicted proteins | sample SI_118_April2016_FD_179867 | JGI IMG/M metagenome (GOLD analysis project Ga0233431, IMG submission 179867) | Seawater microbial communities from Saanich Inlet, British Columbia, Canada - SI_118_April2016_200_MG | ecosystem: Environmental > Aquatic > Marine > Inlet | place: Canada: British...
TAAGTATGGTGATGCACTTAAAGCTTATACTTTGATTGGAAGAAGGGCAGAGATAGCAACAAAGATTGTAAGTTACAATCTTTGGGCAAGGCTAAAAGCCTTGTTCTATGAACTTTTCAATATCGCCTGTGAATTACTAATTGCTTACAATATCTCTTATTTGAAACAGAACTCAAAAAAACGAAAGTATGTTATTTACCCAACAACAAACCCATCCAACTTCTCAATAGCATACTTGGCATACTCCATTTTACTTTTATTTCTACAATAAACTGTATACAACTTATCACCTTTCTTAACCTTATTGCCTATATGCTTATGCAGATAAATACCTGCTCCTTCATCTTCAGGAGCCCCTGCAACTCTTGCAATTTTAGAAATAGTCTTGCTGCTGATTTCTTTAACAACACCTGTTTTCTTAGAAACAAAATCATATGTTACTTTCCCTAATTTGATCTTATGGGGATTAATGATCTTTTTGCCCTGCATATTAATTATCTCTATCATTTTTTTATATGCTTTTCTTGATTCTAAAATTTCTCTCGCCATAGTATAACCTTTGCCCTTTACAGCTTTACCTGCCATCTCAAGCATTAGGCCAGCCATCCTTAGGCTTTTACTTCTCAAATTAAATGCTGAATTGATATTACTATCTAAAATCCATAAAACATCCCTTGCTTCTAAAGCAGGCCCTATGCCATTTCCAATTGGCTCTTTGCCTTCAGTAATAATAATTCTAATTTTAATCTTTAATCTTTTAGCAAGATTTTTAAAATTTTTCTTAAGCTTCAATGCTTCTTTTTTGGTTGTTAGTTTAGCTCCTTTACCAACAGGTATATCTATCAAAACATGGGTAGCAGAGACAGAAGCTTTTTTTGCCATTACAGAAGCAAGCAATTGTGATTCAGCATCTATTGCCAAAGGCCTCTCTACACGTATTATTCTATCATCAGCAGGTGCCAAATTTAAAGCACCTCCCCAGACTATACATCCATTTATTTTCTCTACAATCTTTTTCATTTTCTTGATTGGAATACTCACATCAGCTAATACTTCCATTGTATCAGCAGTACCTGCAGGACTTGTTATGGATCTTGAGCTTGTTTTAGGTATAGTAACACCTGCAGCAGCTAAAATAGGGACAATTATCATTGTAGTTCTGTTTCCTGCAACACCCCCTATACAATGTTTATCCAGAATAGGATATCTCTTTAATTTCAGAATATCTCCATAAGAAGTCATGGCTTCTGTTAACCAGGTAGTTTCCTTCAAATTAAGCTCATTAGAAAAACAGGCAGCAACAAAATACGTAAGCTCTACTGAACTTAACTTATTATGAACAATATCCCACACAATCTGGTCAATTTCTTTTTTTGTTAATCTAAATCCTTCAAGTTTCTTTTTGATATGTTCAAGAGATAAAGGTTTTCTTGCAGGAACAATTTTTACTATATCCTTATCTTTTAATTTAAGTGATGCAAGCACTTCTTCATATAATCCAATTTTTCCTTTGCCAACAGCTCTTTTGCTTGTTCCAATATCCAGAACAACAGTTTCAATTCTATTTCCTTTTATTATCTTAATTCTGTCTAAGCTATGCAAATCCATCTTGTCAGCATCTTTTCCATTAAGAACTGCAACTAGAGCCCCTCCACTAGAAATATCCATATCTTTTACTTCAAGTTTCATTTTGAATATAAATAAAGATTAAACTAAATAGCTTTTTTATTTTTTTTCTTGTCTATTTCATACGCTTTAATAAATGTAACAAACAATGCAAGCATCAATGGTCCAACTATTACCCCCACAGGGCCAAACAAATACAATCCTCCTAAAACGCCGACTAATATAAGAACAGGATGAACTTTTGCTTTATTACCAATAATTTTGGGTCTTATTATATTATCTAAACCGCTTATTATAATCATTCCATATAAGATAAATAGAGCTCCACCAGTAATTTCTGCTGTATTCCCTGCTGAGATGCCTCCAATAAGCTTAAACAAAGCAGCAGGAAGCCATACTACTGCTGTCCCAATAAAAGGAATCAAAGCAGCAAATATCATTATAATTCCCCATATTATTGGAGAAGTTATACCAAATATAAAAAAACCAATTCCCCCCAATATACCTTGTATTACTGCAACAACTACATATCCATAAACAATAGCAAAAGTAGTTTTTCCAAACTTTTCAAACAGGTGCCTTTTATAAATATCTCTTAAAGGCAATACTCTTTTTAGATTATCCATCATTTTAGGTCCATCTTTAAATAAATAAAAGATAGCAAACATCATTACAAAGAATTTCAATATAAATTTAGGTATGGAAAAAACAAGGTTTGAAGCACTATCAATGACATAAGAAGTTACTTTTTCAACAGTATTTTGTAGATGATATTTAACCTTAGGATCATCAAGAAAATCTCCAATGTAACTTACAAAGCCACATAAAAAATTTTCTTCAGGACAGTTCTTTAGCGTATCTCCTATACTAAGTATCTTCTGTTTGGATGTTAAATAACTAACATATGCCTCTTTTGTAAGTGTGTTAAGAACAAAAAATAAAGGAGCTAATAATAATATAATTATAACAAACGATATAATCAGTGCAGCAGCGTTTTTATTTTTAATTTTTTTCTGAAGCCACTTATACCACGGATAAAAAAGATAACTCAAAAGAACACTTCCAAGAAGAGTACCAATAAATGGTTTTATGACCAGGAAGACTAACCAAATCATCAACATTACAAACAATACAAAAAAGTATTTCGAATAGTCCTCTTTTTTGATATCACATCACCTACTCCTTTTAACTAGGTAGTGTAGTATATAAACTTTACCAAAAATAATATCTTTTTAATAAATAACAAAAAATGGGCCCAGAGAGAGTTCCACCTAAGGGTTTCACCCGATAGACCCCTGTGCACAATAAGTCCTATTTCGCTATGCTCAATAGGACTAATCGGTCGTCTAATGGGCCCAGAGAGAGTCGAACTCTCGACCTTCACCACTTAGAAAGCAAAGCTTTCTTCTTCGCTTTTGTCGAGGTGACGTCATAACCACTAGACCATGGGCCCTTAGTAATCTAGAATGAATCAGGAATTTAAATAGTTTTGGGAATATTAGAAATAAAAAAAGCCCCCGGCGAGATGTGCGCTCGCGACCTCCACCTTTTTGTTTTCGCATAATACCAAGGTTTTGCGGATATAAAGAATCTTTATACCTGGCGCAATAGCTACTATGCTACGGGAGCATATTATCTAGGAATTTAATTGGTATTTATAAAAGTTGCTGAAAAGAAAACCAACAAGGGTGAAAACTGTCTGAAGGGGGAATTTCCACACAGAGTGGGGAAATTTCCTTTTGGCAGAGGGCGTGCAAAGCACGACCGTGTTTGAAGTCCCTGAGGCGAAGCCGAACGGGATACAAGAAATTCCAAAAGAATTTCTAAGTACCAATGTTGTTGGTTTCTCTTACAATATTATAAAAGTAAACTTTATAAACAAAACAAAAACCCTACCTATAAAGGAAATGTAGGTAGTAGCTTACCTGAATCCTGAATAAAGTGTATCAATGGAGGCTAGAAAAATGAGTATGTATAAACACATAAGAAAGTTATGGAAACAGCCTAAAGCAAATTTAGGTGAACTGTGGCAAAAACGTTTAATCGAATGGAAGAAAGACAAAACCACAGTAAGAATCAAAAGACCAACAAGGCTTGACAGAGCTCGTTCTTTAGGATATAAAGCAAAGCAAGGTTATATCTTAGTTAGACAAAGGCTTCTAAGGCAAAAGAGACAACGTCCAAAATTCTCAGGTGGAAGAAGAAGCAAGCACATGAGAAGAAAGAAAGTACTAAACATGAGCTATCAGTGGATTGCAGAACAAAGAGCGCAAAGAGACTTTAGAAACTGCACTGTTCTTAACTCATATCCTGTAGGACAGGATGGAAAATACTTCTGGTTTGAAGTAATCTTAGTAGACAGAACTCATCCAGTAATCATGGCAGACAAGAACATAAACTGGATCTGCTCAAAGAAAGGAAGAGCTGCAAGAGGATTAACATCTGCTGCTAAAAGATCAATGAGAAAGTAATTACATATTTTCTCTTTTTTTTCTTATTTTTTCTATCAATTTCCCAATCTTTTTCCTATTGTAATAACCAATAACTGCTAATATAATCATAACCATTAAAAAACCGCCAAACTTAGGCCTTGACAACAATAAACCTGCTCCTGCTATAACTCCGCCTGTAATCCAACCGATTCCTTTCTTATCTTCACTTTCAATTTTAACATTCTTTACTACATTAGTTCCTTCTTTTCCGGCAGGAGCCTTTTTCTTTGTAACTTCATCAACATCATTTCCTACAACCCCTTCATCAGCAACATTCTCTACTACCTCTTCTCCAACACTATCTTCAGGTAATGTAACTGTATAACTTCCAGAACCAACCTCTTTAGAAAGGTCAATAGCAGTTTCGTCTCCTATTCCTAATTTTACTTTCTTGTTTATGAAATAAGTTTTATTCCTCTTATCCAAAACAATCGTTGTTTCATCATTATACTTAACGTTTCCAACATTTTTGATAACAACAATATTTCCTTCTACTCTCATCTCTATCTTTGGATACTCCAATACACTAACTTCAACTTCTTTTTCCAATTCATCAAAAACAGCTTTCAAGATATAAGTATCAGGTAAAGCACCAGCATCAAAAGTAAATTCAAACTCTTTATTAGCTTCAATCTCTTTATCAAATATAACAACATCATCTGTAAATAATTTTTTCTTAAATAACTTAACATCAACATCATCAAAAATAGCATCGTCTGCCTGGTCAAGTAAATTAACTTTTAATTTCAAAATATCTTCAGGCTTAAACTCATTCTTATTAAGCTCAAAGTCTAATTTGCTTGGAATAGCCTCAACATTTACCACAGAACTGCCTGTATCAGAATTTCCATGTGTATCGCTAACCTCTACAGTTAAAGTATGTTCTCCGGATTTAACATCCTCTTCAAGTTCAAACTCATAACTAAACTTATCCCTTTTAAGTTCCATTTGATCTACTAGATTACCAAAAGTTATGACAACATTTCCATCTCCAACACTACCGCCTTTTTTGCTTGCACTGCCTTCAACTTTAATCTTATCTCCTGGAAGAACATCTGTTTTATCCACAGTAAAAGAAATTTCTAATTTATCGGATACACTAAATTCATCTGAACTTACGCCCTCTAAACTACTTCCTTCTAAAGACTCAATGTTAGCTCTTATTGTACATAAGCCTTCAGAAAAAGCCTTTATTGGCAAAGCCTCAACAACAACTTCTTTCCCATCTTCAAGTTCAATAGGAGCAATATAATAAGGAACTTCTTTATTTGTGCATTTTAGTGTTAGTTTAACTAAAGCATTATCTGTAACATCAGGAATAATCTTAACAGAAAACGAAATTTCTTCCCCAAGATTATACTCATTTTCCAATTGAGATACAACCTCCATAGAAGCATAACTAACTGGAATCAAAATAAACACCAAAAATAAAGGTAATAATTTCATAATCCTAACCTCCTGTCAATATCGTCTGCTACTTCTCTTAAATCTGAGCATGCTCTTTCAACATCTTTTTCTATCTCATTCACTAAATCTTTCAAATTATCTACTCTTAATAAATATTTCTTTTGTGCATAAACTACAATGCCAGATTCCATCAATTTATTGATATGATGAATAACCGTACCTCTTGTAAGATTAAGCCTTATAGCAAGTTCATCAGAACTCAACGGATGTTTCCTTTTTGCAGACTTTAAAAGCTCTATAAACACCCTAAAACAGGATTTATCTCTGTCTCTAAGATTAAACAGACCTAAAGACTGCCCAAACCACTGCAGTTCTTCATTAATTGTCTTATCATGAGGTTTTCTTGATGTAACTATAGTTACTTTCTGCCTGTATACTCTTATCATAGTGGAATTTCAATAGATAATGTCAGAAATCTTTGGATTTCTGAGCATGCTCAAGAAACAAATAAACTGATGAAATAAATTATCTTTGAGCATTTTAATCCTCCTTATTCATTTGTTTGTTTCTTGACATATATAAACTTTTGGGTAATCTATATTCTCCAGAATATAAATCTTTATATATCAGTTAATTTTAACAGAACTCTGTTGACTTTAAATCAACAAAACTAACAAAAAAGAATAACTGATACCATGAACTTAAAAATGTTTTGCATTTTTTGTTCATTCGATAAAAAAATGAGGAATTTTTAATCAAATGAAAAAAGAAAAACCAAAATCCCACAAATCAGAAGAAACTAAATCTCCAAGCAAAGAAACCAAAATTGATCCAAAAGATCAAAAGATATCTGAACTTACAGATACTTTGCAAAGATTACAGGCAGAATTTGAAAATTATAAGAAATATGTTGAAAAACAAAAAGCAGAATTCTTAAAATATGCAAAGGCAGACATGATTGAACAATTACTTCCAATCTTAGATTCATTTGAACTGGCATTAAAAAGCACAAAAGATAATGAAAAGCTAATCCAGGGTATGGAATTAATTTATACTCAACTTTATTCCTTGCTTGAAAAACAAGGCATAAAGAGAATAGATGCAAAAGGGAAATTTAACCCTCATCTTCACGAAGTTTTACTAAAAGAAGAGTCTGACCAGGAAGAAGACATTATTCTAGAAGAACTTCAGAAAGGATACATGCTTAATGATAAAGTTTTAAGGCACTCTAAAGTAAAGGTTAGCAAATGCTCAACAAAAACACCTCCCTCAAACAAGCAATAGAGCTTGGCAGTGTTTGCCAGCAAAGAAACCATTGCTGTAAATTCGGCTCTGGTTCTTTGGTTGGTGATGATCTTAAGAATATTGCAAAGTTTTTGAAAATAAGTGAAGAAGAAGTAAAGGAAAAATACCTTGAAGAAAAAGACTTATTCAACACCAAAAGATTTAGGCCAAAATTAGACAAACAAGGAAAACCTTACGGTCAATGCGTCTTTTTCAACGAAAAAGGATGCAAAATCCACAAAGTAAAACCATTGCAATGCAGAATCGGAAATTGCGGTGAACATGGAGAAGAATTAAGCATATGGTTTATGCTTAATTATTTAGTAAATGTAAAAGATCCTGAATCAATAAGACAATACAAAACTTACCTAAGCTCAGGAGGAAAAACAATTCCAGGAGGAAAACTGGAAGAGTTAATACCTGATAAAGAAAAGCTAAAGAAAATATTGAACTTCGAGGAACTAAAATGACCGAACAAAAAGTAAGAGCAACTGTTGGAGCAATTATAGAAAAAGATAACCAGGTATTGATTGTAAAAAGAAATCATGAACCATTCAAAGATTACTGGTGCCTTCCCGGAGGCCATATAGACTTTGGAGAAACAGCAGAACAGGCTGTTATAAGAGAAGTAAAAGAAGAAACAGGATTGACATTTACGCCAGAATTTCTGGCTTACAAAGATGAAATATACAAAGACATTAACTGGCATGGAGAAGTATTGGTTTTCCATGGAAACGCAACAGGAAAAGAAGAGATTGATGGAAAAGAGATTATTGATATAAAATGGGTTGATATTGATGAAGCAATCAACATGAAGCTTGCTTTCGAACACGAAAAAACATTAGAATCATACAAAAGGAGTGTTTGAAAATCAAAGATTTTCAACCTCAGCAAAAAGCAAAGCTTTTTGAGGATCTCAGAAATCTAAAAATTCAAAAGAATTTTTAGGTCATGAAAATCCTTTGAATTTTCATAAATCTCTGATTTCCGAGACGTAAAACAAGTTTGAGGTGAAACAAATGGCACAAGAAGAAAAAATAAATTTAAACATAAATGAAGGAGATGCATTTTATGCGCACGAATTAAGCATAAACTTTAATCCGTTACAATTTGTTTTCGATTTTAAAAGTGTAACACCCAGAGTAGACCCAAGAAGCCGTGATAGAGCTTCAATTGTCTTAAAGCATAATGTGGTATTGACAGATCCTTATCATGCTAAAAGAGTTCATGAACTTTTAGGCGGCGTAATCAAAAAATACGAAAAAGAGTTTGGCAAGATTGAAAAACCAGCTCCGTTAAAAGTTGCTGAAAAAAAGAACAAAAAAATACAATCTAAAGCTAAAAACAAGGAGAAAATAGAAACTCCGAGTTATATAAGTTAAAGAAATGAAACAAGGTGAAACAAAATGACTGAAAAGAAAAATGAAAATATCAAAAAAGAGAAGATAATCGGTATCGATTTAGGAACATCAAATAGCGCAGCTGCTGTTTTGCAGGCTGGAAAAGCAACAATAATTCCCTCTGCAGAAGGCACTACACAATATGGAAAAGCATTTCCATCTGTAGTTGCAATAACTAAAGACGGACAGATGTTAGTTGGAGAGCCGGCAAGAAGACAAGCTGTCTCTAATCCAAAAGGGACAATAACAGCTGCAAAGAGAAAGATGGGTACTGATTTTAAATATAAAATCAATGAAAAAGAGTACACTCCTCAGCAGATCTCTGCATTTCTTCTTCAAAAGATAAAGAAAGACGCAGAAGAGTTTGTTGGAGAAAAAATAACAAAAGCAGTTATTACAGTACCAGCTTATTTTGATGATGATCAAAGACAGGCAACAAAAGACGCAGGAACAATTGCAGGCTTAGAGGTTGTAAGATTGGTTAATGAACCAACATCAGCTTCAATGGCTTACGGAATTGACAAGTCAAAAGAAGATCATAAGATTCTTGTTTTTGATTTTGGAGGCGGAACTTTAGACGTCACAATAATGGAATTCGGAGAAGGAGTTTTTGAAGTTAAATCAACTTCAGGTGATACCCAATTAGGTGGAACAGACATGGATGAAACTCTGATAAAATTCATTGTTGAAGATTTTAAGAAAAACAATAACGTAGACTTAAGTGAAGATGATACTGCTATCCAGCGTTTAAGGGAAGCAGCAGAAAAAGCAAAAATAGAACTAAGCACAACTACAGAAACAGACATAAACCTTCCATTTTTGACACAAAGAGATGGAGCACCTATTCATCTACAGATGAAAATTAATAGGGCAAAGCTTGAAGAGCTTATCGGACCAATAGTTGAGAAATGCCATACTCCTATGGAGCAGGCAATAAAGGATGCAAAACTAGGAAAAGCTGATATTGACAGAATAATCCTTGTAGGCGGTCCAACAAGAATGCCTATAGTAAGGAAGTTTGTTGAAGATTTTATTGGCAAGAAAGCAGAAAGTGGAGTAGACCCTATGGAATGTGTTGCTCAGGGAGCTGCAATTCAGGCAGGTGTTTTAGCTGGAGAAGTTAAAGACATCTTATTGCTTGATGTAACACCTTTGACATTAGGAATAGAAACTCTTGGTGGAGTAAGAACAGAGCTTATCCCAAGAAACACAACAGTTCCTACAAAGAAATCTCAGATATTTTCAACAGCATCAGACAATCAGCCTGCTGTAACAATTAATGTACTGCAGGGCGAACGTCCAATGGCAACCGACAACAAGAGTTTAGGAAGATTTGATTTAGTTGGAATCCCTCCTGCACCGAGAGGAGTTCCTCAAATTGAAGTAACTTTCAATATAGATGCTAATGGAATTGTCCACGTATCTGCAAAAGATTTAGGCACAGGAAAAGAGCAGTCTATAAACATCACTGCATCTCAGAAACTAAATGATGAAGAGATTGAAAAGATGAAGAAAGACGCTGAAATCCATGCAGAAGAAGACAAAAAGAGAAAAGAAAAAGTTGATACCTTAAACGAAGCAGAAAGTCTTGTTACACAATATGAAAAGACAATAAAAGACATGGGCGATAAGGTTGACAAGAAAGAGCTCGAGCCTATAAAGAAAGACATCGAAGGCCTGAAGGAATTGCTAAAAGACAAAGAGAAAAACTACGAAACAATTAAAAAAGCAAAAGACGATTTAATTGCAAAGTTCCAAAAAGTCTCTGAAGAGATGTATAAAAAGGTAGCAGAAGAGCAGGCAAAGAAGCAAGCAGAAGCAGGCAAAGCAGGAGCAGGCCCTTCTAAATCAGCAAAGGAAGAGAAAAAGGATGAGAACGTAGTTGATGCTGACTATAAGGTAGAAGACGACAAGAAAAAATAATTTAATTTATTTTTTATTTTAATTTTATTAATTAAATGAAAATATTAGCAATAAACAGCAGCCCTAGAAAAGGCAACACTGACTTTATGCTAGATTTAATTCTCAACTCTGCTAAAGAAAATGATGCAGAGGTTTGCGAGATTAAATTACGGCAAGCAAAGATAGATTTCTGCGGTGGCGGAGATAATTGCTGCCCAAAAACAGGCAAATGCCATATCCAGGACGACATGCCAGAAATATACACAAAACTGGAAGAAGCAGATATTGTAATCTTAGCTTCACCATGTTATTTCTTTAACGTTACTGCCAGGATGAAAAATTTCATTGACAGATGCAATCCTTATTTTTTCAGTAAAAAGCTAAAAGGAAAGAAATTCTTTTTAATTTCAGTAGGTGGGTATAAGCCTTCCCTTAAAGAGTCAATAAGAGCTATGGAGAATTTCCTTAAAGGTATAGAAGGCAAGTTTATAGGTTCTTATTCTGCAGTTGCAGATAAAGCAGGAGAAATAAAGAAAAATCCAAAGGTTATTAAAGAGCTTAAGAACATTGGAGTTAAGTTAAGTTAAGATGGCAAAAGATTACTATAAAACATTAGGCGTAGAGAAGAATGCAACTAAAGAGGAGATTAAAAAAGCCTACAAAAGATTAGCAAGAAAACACCATCCTGATGTTAATAAAGAAGATGGTTCTTCTGACAAATTCAAAGAAATAAACGAAGCAGCGCAAGTTCTTGGTGACGACACAAAAAGACAACAATATGATCAGTTTGGAGATGCAGACGCATTTAAGCAAGCCTCAGGTTTTAGAGGATTTAATTCATCTGATTTTGGAGAGTTTGCAACAAGCTTTGATTTTGGAGATATTTTTGACCAGTTCTTTGGTGGAGGCTCAATGTTTGGAGGTAGGCAGCGTAGAAGGCAGCCTTCAAGAGGAGCAGACTTAAGATATGATATGGAAATCACTTTAGAGGAAGCTGCTTTTGGAATTGAAAAAGAGATTTCTATTCCAAGAAATGAACAATGCACTGATTGCAAAGGTTCTGGAGCAAAATCTGAAGATGATGTTGTGACATGCCCTGATTGCAAAGGCTCAGGTATGGTAAGAAGAACACAAAGAACACCTTTTGGAATGTTCTCTACAACAGCAACATGTCCTAAATGTCGTGGAGAGGGAAAACACATAAAAGATGAATGTCCTGCCTGCGATGGAACAGGAATTGTCCATAAAAGAAGAAAATTAAAAGTAAAGATTCCTGCAGGCTCAGAAGAAGGAACTAATTTAAGAATATCCAATGAAGGCGAAGCAGGCCATAGAGGTGCAACTTCAGGAGATTTATATATTGTTCTTCATATGAGAGAACACAAGACATTCGAAAGAAAAGGAGACGATATTTTCATTAAGATCAAGATTCCATTCACAATAGCAGCTTTAGGTGATGAAATAGAAGTTCCAACACTAAAGGGAAAAGCAAAGTTAAAAATACCTTCTGGCACACAATCAGGAACTGTCTTTAAGATGACTGATTTAGGAATACCTTATCTTCACGGCTCTGGCAAAGGAGATGAATTGGTTCAGGTTGAAGTGGATGTTCCTAAGAAGCTAAGCGCTAAGCAGAAAAAGCTATTAAAAGAGTTTGAAAAAGAAAGTAAGAGTAAAGGATTTCTTGGAAAAGTTTTTAAGGAGTAATTTATTATAGAAAAAGAAAACATTATTAAACAACCACTATATCTTACATCATATGGAAATCAAAGACATAAACAAAGAGCTTCTACCAGAACTTCATAGCTTTGACGATCATTTTGTTATGATAGAAAAATTAGAAAAACCTTCTCTGGAACTATTTAATCAGGCTGAAAAGTCATGGAAAGAAGTAGAAAACTTTGAATTCCAGAAAATGGATATAGATGCTTCTTTTAATAAACTAATAAAAAGAATCTAATTTACTCTTTCAACACCAATCTTTTCAATATACTCAGAAACTTCTTTAGGAACCAATTCTTTCCAATTACCTCCATGTAATATCCTTTTCCTTATCTCAGTTGCATTAATCCCAGCTATTAAAGAAATCTTTTTAACTGAAAATTCCTTTTCCTTAAATAATTTCAAAGTATTTTCATTCCCTGTATATACTATATCAAAAGAAGGAACTACTTTCTTAACATGCTCTACCCATCTTGAATCATCATTAATATCAGGTACAGCAACAATATCATAATCCATTATCTTATGTTCCTCCAAGACATTTTTAATCATTTTTTTTCTTTCATCATAGCTGAAAGGATTGTCTTTTGTACCACTCAAAGCACTACTCCCAATAGCAATAATTACCTTGCTACATTCTTTTAAAGCTAGCTTTATATCTGACAGATGCGCATTATGAAACGGTTGAAACCTTCCTATGAAAAGTGCTGTTTTCATTTTTTTATTATATGTATCTGTTCTGTCTTATGCTTATTCTCTTTAATCCTATCTTTTACCTTTTTGCTCATCTTCTTCTTTCCTTTAAGCATAAGATCAATATTTGAATAATTCTCCCCTATTTCTTTCTCATCTGTATGGCCATGGAAAAGCTCAGCAGAAGGAACTTTATGTATTATATTCTTAGGTATTTCCAAATATTCAGAAAGTTCCCAAACTTCAGTCTTATACAAATCTCCAAGAACTTCTATATCACATGCACCGTCTCCATACTTCGTAAAATATCCCAGCTTAAGCTCTGTTTTATTAGAGGTTCCGATAACTATAGCATTATGTGTATTTGAGTAATTGTAAAGAATCAATGCTCTTACTCTTGATTTGGTGTTTATCAAGGCAATTTTATTTTGTTTCCAGGCATTAATCTTTTTAAATTCTTTAATAAAAGAATTAATTGGAATTATTTTATACTCTACCTTAAGAAGTTTGCATAGGTCAACAGCATCTTCTACATTAGCCTTTTTTGTAAGGCCCTTTTCAGGCATAAGTAATGCAGTAACATTATTATTACCTATAGAATCTACAACAAGCTTCAAAGCAAGTGCAGAATCTATCCCCCCACTCAAGCCAATAACTGCTTTCTTTATACCTGCCTTTGTAAAATATTGCTTTATTCCTTTCACCAATTTACCATGTGCTTTCTTCATATCAATTGTAAAAAAGGATATGTTTATAAATATTGCCAAAATCAATCAACAATATGAAATGCACCAATTGTAAAAAAGAAGATCCTTGGCTCGAAGTTGTAAAAAACGATTTTATCTGCAAAAAATGCATCAACAAGAACAAGCTAATGGGTCTTATATACAGAACACATATAGATACATTTCAATTTCTAATTAGGAAAGTAGACCCACAGAACTATGAAGAATTTATGAATATCACCAGAAAAGATGTTGAGAAATTAGTTAATCTTAAAAAGTACGGTATATATCTAAAGACTACAAATGTTGTCGAGCTTGAATGAAAGGAAATGGAAAGCTTTCATTAGTTCTTTCTCCATAAAACCAGAATTAAAGAATCATAAATCAATTCTAAAAGAATTAAAAAACTTATTAATAGATTCAGTAAAGAAAAATATACCAGAAGAAAAGTTTGGAATATTATTCTCAGGTGGAGTTGACAGTACTGTTATAGCAAAGATATGTAAGGCCAATAAAGCAAACTTCATCTGCTACACTTCAGCACTAGAAGAAAAAGGATTAGAGCCAGCAGAAGACTTAATTTACGCAAAAAAAGCAGCAAAAAAATTCAATTTAAAATTAAAAGTAAAGACGATAAATTTAGACGAAACAGAAAAATACATTAAAAAAATATTAAAAATATTAAAGGAACCTAATGTAGTTAAAGTTGGAGTTGCTTTGCCATTTTACATTGCTTTTGAAATGGCAAAAAAAGACAAGATAAACACTTTATTCTCAGGTTTAGGTTCAGAAGAACTATTTGCAGGCTATGAAAGGCATTCTAAAGTAAAAAACATAAACAAAGAATGTTTCAATGGATTAATGAACATGTATGAAAGAGATATTTCAAGAGACTTAAAAATTGCAAAAACACTTAAAATAAAATTAAAAGTTCCTTTCTTAGAAAAAGAACTAATCAATTACTCTTTAAAGATTCCAGCAAAATTCAAACTAAATAAAGATAGAAAAAAGATAATCCTAAGAGAAGTTGCAGAACAATTAGGATTAGGAGAATTTGCCTGGAGAAAGAAAAAAGCAGCACAATATGGCTCTAAATTTGACAGGGCAATTCAAAAACTCGCAAAAAGAAATGGTTTTAAATATAAGAAAGATTACCTAAAAAGTCTATTAACTAAATAAGGAGTAAAAAATGAAACTCGGCGTACTAATCTCAGGAGGAAAGGACAGCTTATTTGCTGCTTACAAAGCAAGCAAAGAGCATGAATTAACCTGTTTGATAGCTATAAAATCAAGAAATCCTGAATCTTATATGTTTCACATTCCAAATATTGAATTAGTGAAGTTGCAGGCAAAAGCAATGAATCTTCCATTAGTTTTCTGGGAAACAGAAGGAATAAAAGAAGAAGAATTAGAAGACTTAAAGCAGGCAATTGAAATAGCAAAGGAAAAGTACAGGATAGAGGGCATAGTATCAGGTGCAATTCAATCAAGCTATCAAAAACAAAGAGTAGATAAGATATGCAAAGACCTTAAATTAGAATCTTTAGCTCCATTGTGGCAGGTTAATGAAGAAATATACCTGAACCAGCTTATGAAAGAATTCAATGTTATTATTGTAGGCATAGCAGCAGACGGTTTAAAGAAAGATTTTCTTGGAATGAGAATAGGTTTAACATTCTTAGATAGGATGAGGTCTCTAAACGTCTCACCAATAGGTGAAGGCGGAGAAACAGAAAGCTTTGTCCTTGACTGTCCTCTATTCAAAAAGAAACTGGTTGTAGAAGAAGCTGAAGCTAAGATGGAATCAGAAATCTGTGGACATTATGTTATTAAGAAAGTTAAATTGATTGAGAAATAAATTTAACGTAATTTAGAATTCTTATAATGCTCTAAAACATTTGTTTTAGACTGCCCTTTATTTAAGAAAAAAATAGAAATAAAAGAATCAGAAATAATAATGGAAAGTGAATGTACAGGACATTATGTTATTAAGAAAGCTGTTCTAAAATAAAAAAGGGAGATTAACTCCCTTCTAAAGACTTTTTAGCTCTAAGCGGGCATTTGCCATGCCTCCTGCCTAGTCCGTTAAGACCAATCTCTTGGGCAAGTTCTTTTGCAGTTTCAAAGTCCCCGCTTTGCTTTGCTTCATGCATTTCAACAAAGGTATCAAAGTTCTCTTCAGTTATAACTTCAGTCATATGATTCCCTTTTGGAGAATCAGCAACAGCTTCTTTCCAAACTTCATACCCTTGTTCCATTGCTTGTTCCATTTCTTCTCTTCTTTCTGACATTTGTTCATGTCTTTCTTTCATTTGGTTGAACCTCTCTTCTGTCAACCCAGCAGTCTTGGCTTCTTTCCAATTTGCATAATCTCCTGCTTCTAACGCTTCTCTAACATCTTCATTACCAAGTGCAAATGCACCAGTAACCAAGCTTACTAAAAGCAGCGCTAAAATTCCAAATTTAGCTACTTTTTTCATTTTATACCTCCTTCTTGTATTACACAAGAAAATCCATACATATCTATTCTTTCTATCAGGTTTGAATAAACCATCTCAATTATTTCTTTCATTTTGCTTACCTCTAGTGTTTATCATCGACATAACAATGTAAAGGATAAGCTCATTTATAAACAAGAAGAAGGTAAAATGTGCACTTGAAGTCCACATTTATTATAAATATTTAAATATAAGCGTATGCTGGTGATAAATATGCCGTCGTATGAGATGTTTGCAGTTGAATTAATATACACCCTTGTAGTTGTATTCCTATGTTTTGTGGTCTATTACAAAACAAAAGGAATATATGATTTGACAAAATATAAAGGGATAGGATATTTCCGTAATGCATTCTTATTTTTTGGTTTGGCTTATGCTTCCAGATTCATACTTCATTTAGTACAATTAACAACCTTTACCTTTGATTTTATCATTCCAAAAAGAATGGTATTCCCATTATTTATGATACCTACAGGATATTTCAGTACTATGGCTATATTCTATTTGGCATACAGCATTATCTGGAAAAAAATAAAATATGAGCATTTTCTGACATTTGGAAATACGATTGCAGTAATTTTATCCGCAGTAGCATTTATCTCTAGGTCTCACATCCTGTTGTCAATTCTCCAGCTTTTACTCTTAATATTTAGTATAGTGCTGATAATTATAAAACATAAAAAACCAAGGAAGAAATTACATACAAAAGCATTATACATATTGATATCCATATTTTGGTTAATAAATTTATTTCTTCTTGGCCCGAGAAGACTTTTATCATTTGGAATTAAATTTCTGTTTCAGTTAATCTCGATAATTGTATTTATCATCATTTATTATAAAGTTAAGAAATGGGTAAAATGAGAAAAAGAGACCGCCTTGAAGTCATATATGATTTTTTGAAGATCATCAGAGAGAGTAATAATTCAATTAAACCAACGCCTTTACTTAGAAAATCAAATCTCTCTTCTCAAAGCTTTGCAGAATACTTTAAAGAGATGTTATCAAAGGAACTCATTAAAGAAGCTCAAGATAAAAAAAGAAGAAAATACATAACTCTCACAGACAAAGGATTTAAGTATCTTGAAAAATATAAATATATTCTTGGATTTATAGGGGAGTTTGAATTATAGTTTATCTTAATTTAGAACTCTTATAATGCTCTTCTTTATACGCAGCTAATCGAACAATCTTAGGATTCATATTTCTTTTTGCCATCTCGTCTTTTAACTTGTCTGCAAACCCATCTTGATCATAACCTAAAGCTATAACATCAGGATTAATCTCTTCAATAACTTCATATTTATCTGCTTCATAACCAAGCATTACCTTATCGGCAATATGAAGGTCCCTTATATGCTCCACTCTCCACTTTTCATCATACTTTGGAGTAATATCTTTAACTTCTTTAATAGTAGAATCTCTCGCTATAACTACAACAAGCTTATCACCTAAAGATTTAGCTCTCTTTAAGAAATATATATGTCCCGGATGTAGTACATCAAAACTCCCAAAGCACATTATAGTTATCATCTTCTCAAATTCCATACATCCTTGGAGTATTTATTTCTTTCTAATTTCTTAGCTAATTCCTTTTCTTTTTCAGTTAATTCAGATTCTTCAAATTCAATCCCTAAAGCCTTTTCAAAACCTTTTCTCATAGCCAAAGCAACTGCAGAATAACTAACCCCTTCCTTCAGTTCATCATTTATTGAAGTCATCCTTTTTTTAACTTTCATAATCAACTCTGAACTACAGTTATTAAACAAAGAGCAATATTTTTTAACATCAGCATCAATCAAAACAGCACCATGCTGCAGTATCTTTCCATCAATCCTTTTCTGCGCAGAACCAACTATTTTTTTATTATTAACAACCATTTCATACCACGAAGGGTCATTAAAGCAAACAGCGCTTTTCTGCCCTTCTGAAACTTCAGAGTTCATCACAGCCTTTAGTCCTAAATTCTTTAACCCTTCCAATAAGCCAGAACTGATAACCTTATAAGATTCAACAATAGATTTAGGCATCTTATTCTCATCAATAACTAAAGAATAAGTCAATTCTTTATCATGAAGAACTGCATTTCCGCCTGTAAGCCTTCTAACAACATCAACTTTAAGCTTCTTACACTGAATAAGATTAATAACCTGAGTATTCTGAAAATAACCTAACGATAAACCAGCTGGATTCCATGAATAAAACCTAAGAACGGGCTTTTTAGAAGTTAATAAAGCTTCATCTATTGCCATGTTCATTGATGAGGTATTATCCTTACTATCAATTAATCTAAACTTCATAAAAAGAAGAAATCAGCGTTATATAAAAAGCTTATTGAGAGTTTTGCTATTTAACGGCTTTTCAAACATTGTTTTGCGTAAGCACTAAGAACTTCAACTGATGTTGAATTACGTTGGATGGATGCATCATATAATTCTCTATCACTAAGTCCGCTTAAAATCCCTATCGCTTTTCTAACATCGGATGCAGAATTTCTCGATTGTCCTATACAAGAAAGAAAATTCATTTCATCTCCAAGACGTCTTCCATCTAGAGAATCTGCTCGTTCCACAACTGATTTATACACTGCTTTATCATTTTTATTATTCGCAATATGCCATGCGATTTGTCCAAGATATTTAAGGACATTTTTATATTGATAACTTCTTTTTATCTTTTTTGCAAAGTCATAAAACTTTTCATTGTCAGCAAGTTCTACAAATCGCATATAATCCTTTGAATTAGCCACATATACCATTGGCCTTATAAGAAAGCTTTCAAGTCCTCTTGCTCCACTAGCTATATATCCATTTGCAAAATCTGTCATTCTAGATACTGCTTTTTTATCTGCATTTTTTGCTACATGAAAAATGGCCTTTAATCCAGCATCTAATTCTCCTCTTTGTTTATTAGATTTATAAAAATCAACTACTTTTTCACTTCCAAGAAGTCCAGCTACTCTTTCTAAGTCCCCTACTTCTAATTGTTCTTCAAGTCCATCAACAATAACTCTTCTTGCATTAAATTGTGCTGCTGTGTAGATAACTGTCCTTGAAACTTCTTCTCCCAAATCAACAGCCATTTTTATAGCAGTTCCAGATAGTCTTTGCATATTTTCCGAAGAAACAGTTCGAGGCATAAATTCTCTCATTTCATCTGCAACTTTATGCATAATCCTTGCAAATTGTTTATTTCCAATACTTGTTCTTGACATAATAAAAGAAGAATAAATATCACTTTAAATAGATTTATAGTCTGGAGTACTCAATGCTTCCTCAGCATGATAAGAACTTCTAACCAAAGGACCAGATTCAACATGCTTAAAATCCATCTTCAATCCAATACTTCTTAATTCTAAAAACTCCATTGGTGTATAATATTTAGAAACAGGAAGTAAATCTTTTCTTGGTTGTAGATATTGTCCTATGGTCAATATATCAACACCAACCATCTTTAATGTCCTCATTGTCTTAACAATTTCTTCCTTACTCTCACCTAAACCTACCATCAATCCTGATTTTGTTATCTGTTTAGGATCAATTTCTTTAATTCTTTTCAAAATTATCATAGATCTTTTATAGTCAGCTTCAGGTCTTACTAAAGGAAATAACCTTTCAACAGTTTCTATATTATGGGCAAAGACATCAGGCTCTGCACTTAGTACAGTTCTTATAGCATCACTATCTCCCTTAAAATCAGGTGTTAAAACTTCAATCTTAGCATCAGAAACCTTTCTGATAGCAGTTATTGTATTTTTAAAAGTTCTGGCACCACCATCATTAAGGTCATCCCGTGTTACAGAAGTAATCACAACATACTTTAAATTAAGCTCTTTAACAGCATCAGCAATTTTAAAAGCTTCACGAGGATTAACTTTCGAAGGAACACCAGTCTTAACATCACAATACCTGCAATCTCTTGTACAAACATCCCCTAATATCATAAAAGTGGCAGTTCCTCTACTAAAACATTCACCAATATTAGGACACGAAGCTGCCTGACAGACAGTATTTAGATTCTTAGAGTTAAGAATATCTTTTACTTTATTATATTCTTCTCCTCCACCTAACTTTACTTTAAGCCATTCTGGTTTCATAAGAAGTAGAAATAATTAGCTGGTTATAAGCTTTTGGATATTGTCATCAAGTCAAGTGACAATGCTGTCTAGCGAAGTCCAGAATTAACACATTGTTTTATGAGAATCCTTGCTCGTATGGTCTTGTATCCAACTCGCACGGAGCACAGCATTGTTACAATCTTCCTTTAGAAATTCAATATTCAACCCGAGGAATCTTACTAGTCTGAAACTCCAATACATCTTTAATATCATGTATCTCTTTTTCTTTCATCATTCCGAGAAAATTATGAAATATCTTCACAGTAGCTTTTGCATCTGACATTGCCCTATGCGCATTATCATTCTTCAATTTAAAATGCTCACATAAACTTGACAATTTCTTGCTAGGCAATTCAGGTAATAATCTTCTTGCCAGTTTACAGGTGCATAACTTATCATTCGAAAGATTAATGCCCATGTTTGTTTTAGCAGAATGGTCCAGAAACTTATAATCAAATGTCGCAGCATGCGCAACAAAAATAGTGCTTCCAAGAAATGAACAGAACTTAGGAATCACTTCATCAATAGTAGGCTTATTCTTAACCATCTTATCATCTATTCCAGTTAACCTTGTAATAAAACGAGGAATCTTAACTTCAGGATTCACCAAAGTAGAAAATTCCTTAACCACTTTCCCTTTATGGTATTTAAGCGCAGCTATTTCTGTTATTTTGTGATAATAAGCACTAAGTCCAGTTGTTTCTATATCGACGATAGTAAAACTCATATAACTTTTCAGAAATAACTTAAATATAAAGTTTATTGTGCACTAAGTGATAGCTAAATTTTCCTTAAACCAATTTCCGCAGCCATTACAAGAACGTCATAATAGTCAGATACAGCAGGACAATAAGCAAGCTCCAATTCCGAAATATCTTTTAGAGTAAACCCCCCCTTAATCGCAGTTGAGATTATATTAATCCTTTCTTTTGCTCCTTCACCAATAGCCTGCCCACCAATTACTTTACCTTTAGAATCAGAAATTATCTTAACTATCAATTCTCCAGAAGGACCATACCATTCTGGTCTATTTTTACCTTTAACTTTTCCAACAACTACTTTAATTCCAGACTTTTCTGCAAAGAAAGAATTAAATCCAGTAGCAGCAACTTCAATATCATCAATCACAGAAACAAACGTTCCTAAGATACCGTTAAACTTCTTATTACCGCCAGCTGCATTTGCACCAGCAATCACACCTTCTCTGTAAGCATTGTTTGCAAGCATAGAAGGCCAATCTTTGCCATCTATCAAAGATTTAACGCAGCAGCAATCTCCTGCAGCATAAACATCCTTAACAGAAGTTTCCATCTTTGAATTAACCTCAACTCCAAACTTACCAAGTTTTATACCAGAAAATTCAACATTTGGCTTAACCCCAGTTGCCATTACAACAATAGCTTTTTCATCAATAGAATCAATCTTTTTCCCAAGCTCTAATTTAATTCCTTTTTCTTTTAATTTCTCTTCAATTATAGAAGACATATCTTTATCAATAGATTTTGGAAAGCATGAATCAAGCATATCCATAACTGTAACATCCATTCCTTTCTTCTTCAAAGCAACTGCTGTCTCTAGTCCAACAGCGCCTGCTCCAATAACTATTGCCTTGCCTTTCCCAATTTTGCCTGCAAGTTTCTTAGTATCATCAATATTATGAACAGTAAAAATGGAATTTTCAGTCTCAATTGGAGGAACAATAGGCTTAGATCCAACTGAAATTATCAGCTTGTCATAATTAACTGCTTCTCCACAATAAACAATTTTTTTATCAAAATCAATCTTATCAACATTGCCTTTAACTAAATTAATTCCCATCTTATCTGCACTTATAGAATGCTTAAGTGAAGAGAATGATTTAATCTTACCTTCAAGAGCAAATGGCAATCCGCATTGATGCATTAAGTCAAAATCCTTATTATCTATTATAGTTATCTTTGCCTCCCTATCCTGTTTCTTTGCAGCTAAAGCTGCTCCAAAACCAGCTGCTCCAAGACCTAATATCACTATCTTTGCCATATTGGAGAAGAAAGAAATAGCTAATTTAAAGCTTTCGATTAATAGCTGGTCATATAATGTTTATTCTACCATCCACGTTTAAGAGTTTTTGCATATTCTAGCATACGTTCATCAACTTTGGCTAAATCAGCCATAAGTTTTCCATAAACTTTTACTGCATTTGGTCCTCTCCTTTTTAAAAGAATTAGTGCGGGTTTAGATATTTCTGCTATAAGGGGATAGTCTTTATCATCGTTACTAATTTCCATAGGGAATTCTTCACTATAATCAATTCCCATAATCTCACCGGGCACACATTCCTGAGCTGTTTTTGCTGCTTCGATTGCCTCTTCAAGTGAAGGGCTTTCTAATGGAATATTATCCAACGTAGATGTAGGATATACCTTGATAATAGTGTATCCATCTATACCTGGCCTAACTTTGCATTCTTTACTATGACCTTTTGCTGTATAAACACGAGCAGATAAATTATAAGATGAATCCTTCTGGCCGGATATCTTTCTAGAAAGAATTTTCGAATCTTTTTTTCCTGCTTCATACCAATTTCCACCAACAAAACCCAATCTAATCAAAGCTTCAACATTATCATCTAAATTCATTTTACACCCCCCAACCTCAAGAATATCCTGAGGATTATCACATCCTCTTTTTTATCAGTTAATGAAGCATTACTTATAAACTTATCTTTACTTATTTGGGTTTTTGCCCTGTATAAGAAAACCAATCTATCCCAACAGGATGTTCCTGCCAGTCTTCACCAGGCATTTCCCATTCTTTTTTTACTATACCTAACAACTCAGCTTTACTTTTCATCTTTCTCCCCAAAGCACAATAGAAAGCTAAAAGAGGCATAACACCATCAGTAACAATATATATTACTTCTTTCTCAGAACCATTTAAGTATTCAAAAAGAGGCTGGAATTCACCAGCACCTTCTCTAAGATTAGTTAAGAAAGCAGCCATATAACCATCTAAAGTCAATGATTTTCTATTATAGAATGTTTTCTTCATCATTCCATCATAATCTAACTCAGAATCATCTAGCAATTCAGTAAGACGTTCATACATCCTTTGATGTACTGACATATTTTCTTTAAGCATATTACCTAAAAAAGCAAATGATTCCCTTATACCTTCTTCTAGTTCAGAACTATCTGATGGAATAAATCTCTCCACTAAAGCCATATACAGTTAAGAATAAATCATCATTTAATTAGATTATTGTGCTACAATACTATTTAGAATTTTATTAAAAGAATTAATAAATTACAGATGTTTATTTTTCATACATAATGACTAATTTTCCATAAGTATGCTTTTCATCAGGACCTGTCCAATTAATTTTTACTATATCTAATTTCTCAGCTTCCTTTACTACCTTTAGTCCAATTGCACAATATAAATCAAATGGAGTTTTAATCCCTGATTCAGTCATTGCAGCCTTAACTTTCTCTGGATTATCATCCAAAAATGTAGAAAGAGGTTTATATTCTATGTTTCCACTTCTCAAGTTTTGTAAGAAAGAGCCAGTGTATTTTTCTGGGATTAATCCTAAATGAAGATAACGTATGTCCTTCATCACACCTTGATAATTTAGTTCAACTCCATCCAACAGTTCACCAATTACCTTGTCAGCCTTTTCATTTAATTGCAATCCACTTCCAATTATTCTGGCAACACTCAACTCACCCAATGAATCTCTTACCTTTTTCTCCAAATTCCCTTCTGGAATTACATTGCTTACTTTCATATCTAAAAAGAATTAATCACTATTTAAATACTTTATTATGATAGAATATATCTATTTAGCACATTCCTTCACAAACCCATAAAACAATGGAGATGGGCTTGTCAATCTTGACTTAAATTCAGGATGGCCTTGAGTTGCTACAAAGTATTTGTGTTTTGGCAGCTCAATAAACTCCATCAATTTAGCTTTATCTTTTCTAATATGATATCCTGAGAACACTAACCCTTCTGCTTCCAACTTAGAAATAAATTTAGGATTAACTTCAAATCTATGTCTGTGTCTTTCCAAAACAACTTTTTTGCCTTTTTCCAAAATTCCCAATCTAAATGAATTTTTAAGTTTCAAAATCCTTTTTTTATCATCTTCAATCCTATCCTTATACAAAGATAAAACTTTTGAACCTTCCTTAAGCATAGCAGCATAAGCTCCTAACCTCATCGTACCGCCATATCTATTCTCGGCCATTAACTTTTTCTGCGCAGGAAGTATATCAATAACAGGATATTTTGTTTTAGCATTAACTTCAGTACTATTCGCACCTTCCATTCCGCAAACATTACGTGCAAATTCCACAACAGCTAATTGCATACCATAGCATAATCCTAAAAATGGAATATTGTTTTCTCTAGCAAATTTTATAGCGTTGATTTTTCCCTCTACACCTGAAGAACCAAAACCACCTGGTATTATAATTCCATTATATTTCTTAAGTTCATTTAATTTATTATTATCCTTCTCTAATTTCTTTGCATCAATCCATTCTATCTTAATCTTAACATTCAAATTAGCTGCTGCATGTTGTAGTGCCTGATTTATAGAAATATATGAATCTGTAAGTTTAAAATCTCCAATATCTACATACTTGCCGACCATTGCTATCTTTAGCAATTTTCCATGATCAACAATATTCTCAACTAATTTTTTCCATTTTCTCAAGTCAGGTTTTGCCTTTGGCTCTAACTTGCATTCTTTTAATATCTTTAGTCCAATCTTCTCTTTCTCTAAATCCAAAGGAATCCTGTAGATAGTATCAATATCTGGTTCAGAAATAACATGATCTGATCTTATATTTGCATATATCTCTATTTTCTTTTTCCTTACACTATCCAATGCTTTTGTTGCTCTGCAAATAATAAAATCAGGAATTATTCCATGTTCTGTAAGCAATCTAATTGCCTGTTGTGTTGGCTTTGTTTTCATCTCTTCAATATGCGATGGAACTGGTAAGTAAGTTATCAGGAAATATAACATATTTTCTTTTCCAATCTCTCTTTCTAAGCTCTTCATTGCAAAAAGAAATGGAATATTTTCATAATCTCCTATTGTGCCACCTATCTCCACTAAACAGAAATCATAACCTTTTGAAGCTTCTCTTAATCTTCTTTTTATTTCGTCAGGAATATGAGGAATAAACTGAACTGTTTCTCCTAAATACTTGCCAGCTCTTTCATTTTCAATTACTTTGCCATAAACTTGTCCTGTAGTTATATTATTGCTCTTAGGAACATCTATACCCAGAAATCTTTCATAATTACCTAAATCCTGATCAATCTCTCCGCCATCATCAGTAACCCAAACCTCGCCATGCTCTGTAGGTCTTAAAGTACCAGCATCATAATTAATGTAGGGATCTATCTTTACAGCTGTAACCTTATATCCATATTCCTGAAGAATCTTGCCAATAGAAGCTGTAGTAACACCTTTACCTACACCGGAAATAACTCCTCCTGCTACAACAATGAATTTAACCATAGATGCTCACCCCTATTAATATCCTAGAACTAATTGTTAATAAATGTTTTGCTCTGTGCATTATATAGGAATACTTGCCTCATTTATAAATCTTATGGTTTTGCGGTTAATTAATCTCTCTCCAGTGGTAAAAACAGAAACCTTTAAATAAGGCTTATTATTCCATAATACTATTAAGATATTAAGGTTAATAAAATGACAGAAGGTCCAAAAAAACCAGATACACCAACATATGAATTATACGAAAGTGTGGCTTCTTTAGTAGTTAAACTATATAATCCCCACTCTAAATCAACTTCTACAAATAGGGGGATTGAAACAACATTACCTGTTATGGAAGTAAGCGATAACCAATATCTTCTTGGAGAAGAAGGTGTTAATCCAGGCCCATTAAATGAAGTAGGAGATACTGAAGATTCAATTAGAAGATTACCTTTTGCAGAATATAACTTGGACTATCTAGTTAAAGAAGCTCAGGCATTTGGAGCAGAAAGAGCACAAGCAACAAACCAAGATTATGTTAATGTTATAATAAAATCACATACTCCACCAAAGTACATTCGAGGAGAGGCTGCACCTTCAAAAATAACTGGAGCAGTAGATCTTTTGGCAGAAGACACTCCAATGAATCTTGGTCAGGGTGATTCAGATACATTTCCAAACATACCAGATCCATTAGATCCTAATGAAAGACTTTTTGGCGGGTCTAAAGTTCCACCAGATCGTAATGATACTTACGCTAGACTAAGTGGATTACTTGATAACCCCAATGAAATTAGGCCTCCTTCCGAGCCAAGTAGACTAGATTACACAGAATTACTTAAAAAACTAAAACCTGAGAATGAACCACCTAAAGGAACAGACAGAGGAAACGGCTCTACATCTTAGAACTATTTAGGATAATTCTCACTTTCTCTCATCAACAATAATCTTACGTGGACAAGCACTAACACACTTACCACACATTATACACTTAGCATATTCTATCTCAGCAAGATTGTCTTTAACGTGAATCGCATCAACAGGACATGCTCTTTCACAAGCCCCACAAGCAATGCAACCAACCTTGCATGATTTAATAACATTCTTTGCATTATCTTTAGAAGAACATAAAACATGGATCTTTTTCTCTTTAGGAACAAACTTAAACAATATTTTTGGGCATTCTTTAACACAAGCTCCGCAGGCAACACACTTTTCCTTTATAACAACTGGCAATCCATTTGAACCCATTTTCAAAGCATCAAACTTACACACCTTAACACAATCACCATAACCAATACATCCATAAGAACATGCCTTAGGTCCACCACCTAATAAAGAAGCAGCTTTGCAGTTTTCAATCCCATTATACTCAAACTTTAAACCTGCTTCCGCCTTACCACCTGCACATTTAAGCTGAGCAACTAACTGAACCTTTTTTGAAGAAACATCCTTTCCTACAATTGTAGCAACCTTATCAGCAACATCTTTCTGCCCAGGAACACATAAATTACAAGGAACATCTTTACTAGTAACAACCACTTCAGCATAAGCAGAACAACCAGCATAACCACATGCTCCGCAATTAACTCCTGGCAATATATTCAAAACTTCATCAATCTTAGGGTTATGTTCAACATGAAACTTCTTCGAGGCATATGCTAAGAATATTCCAAAACCTAATCCTAATGCTCCTAAAACAATTATTGATTGTGTTATCATTTTCTTCTCATTATCTTATATTTAGTTGTACTAATTCCACATCCCATGTCGGGGCGGGAAAATCAATTTTAGTTCTACTATTGTGGGGAGGCCCCAAATAATCCGCTAGCGGATTATTCCACTAAATGCAAGGAAAGCAAGTGACATCAAAGCAGCAACAATAAAAGCAATCGGAATTCCTGAAAATGCTTTTGGCACTTTGCTCAATTCTAATCTTTCACGAATACCCGACATTAACAATAAAGCCAGTAAAAACCCAACACCAGCTGATAAACCAAAAACCAAAGCAGCAATAAATGAATAATTCTCCTGGACATTCAAAAATGCAACTCCCAAAACAGCACAATTTGTTGTAATCAAAGGTAAATATATCCCTAAAGCTTTATACAAAACAGGATTTGCTTTTTTCAAAAATAACTCCACAAACTGAACCAATGTAGCAATAATTAAAATAAAAACAATTATCTGTAAATACTGAAGACCTAACGGAACCAATATAAGATTATAAACTATCCATGTAACTATTGAAGCAAGTGTCATAACAAAAATAACTGCTAATCCCATTCCTAATGCCGGCTTTGTCTTTTTAGAAACTCCAAAAAAAGGACAAAGACCTAAAAACCTTGTAAGTATAAAATTATTTACAAAGATTGCTCCAATTATAATTGCAAATAGGTTTTCCATTATTCTTTAACCTCGCAGCATGTTGCTTCATACTTTTTATTACGAATATGTGCAAACAACCCTAATAATAATCCCATAACCAATAAAGCACCTGGAGCTAAGATAAAAATAACAGCAGGTTCCATTGGAATTGAAACTAAATTAACACCAAACAATTTCAAACTACCCGTACCTAAAAATTCACGAATAAAACTTATCAATAATAATGAAAGAGTAAATCCAATCCCCATTCCTAATCCATCTAAAGTAGATTTAATAATATTATTCTTTGAAGCAAACGCTTCTGCACGACCTAATATAATACAATTAACAACAATCAAAGGAACATATATTCCTAATGCTTTGTTCAAAACAGGAAGATAAGCCTGCATAACCAAGCTTGCAATTGTAACAAACGAAGCAATCACAACAATAAAAATCGGAATTCTTATCTTGTCAGGAACTTTTTTACGAATCAAAGATATTATAAAATTAGAACACACTAAAACAAAAGTAGCAGCAGCACCCATCCCAATTGCATTATCCAAAGAGGTAGACACAGCTAAAAAAGGACACAAACCTAAAACTAAGCAAAAGACAGGATTCTCTTTAAACAATCCTTTCATTAATTCCCAAAAACTATTAAAAACCTGTTGGTTTTTAATCGGTTTGGAAATTTTATTTCCAAAAGTTTTATTCTGTTTCATTTTGTGTATAGTTTGTAGTTTCAGTTATTGAACCATTTTCTTCTGTATAATTTATTTCCACAGATGCTTCTGTTATTGAATCAGTTTCTTCTGTATGGTTTTCTTCAGGAGAGGCACTCGTTACAGCATCACAGGCACATTCATCTATAAGCTTTTTTACACCATCTGTTATTGCTCTTGACGAAATAGTAGCGCCAGTAACAGCATCTATTGAACCGCCATCTTTTTTAAGCTCAAGCTCATCTTCTCCTTTTCCAATAAATTGTTTTAAAAAATTCTCTTTTTTAATATTTGCTCCTAATCCTGGAGTTTCCTGTTGGCTAACAACATCTATTCCAGTAATTTTATTCTTAAGATCAATGCCAACTAAAGCGCTAATTATTGATGAATAACCTGGAGCTTCTACTTTTAACACTCTACCGATCATATTCTCATCTTTATCATAAGCATCATAGTACAACTCCTCTTCAGAAAAAGAATCAGCCTCAATAACTTTATTCAAAGATTCCTTAATAGCAAGTTCTTTTTGCATTTCTATCTGATAAGCAGTATAATGATTAGTCAAAGCCAAAGCTAACGCAGCTATCAAAGTTACAACCATTAAGGTCAATCCCAATTTAAGCATTTCGTTCATTCTTAGGTTCATCTTTTTTCTCTTCCTCAATTTCTTCTTTCTCTTCAGGCTTTTCTTCTACCTTTGGAGTTTCCTCAGGTTTCTTTTCTTTCAAAGCCTCAATATCCTTTTCTTTAATTTCTATGGGTTTTTCTTCAGCTTTCTTTTCTTCCTTCTTTTCTTCAGGCTTCCTATACCCAAACGGCTTAAGCCGTGTATACCTGTCAATTAAAGGTGCAGCAGCATTCATCAATAATATCGAAAACATAACTCCTTCGGGATAGCCAGAAAACAACCGTAATATTATAGTTAAAAATCCGCATCCAAATCCAAATATCAATTTACCTGTAGAGGTAATAGGGGATGTAACATAATCAGTTGCCATAAAAAAAGCACCGATCAACAACCCACCTGCAAGTATATGAAAGATAGGATCCTGCCCAAAAATAAATGAAAACACCAATACAGTCAAAATATAAGCTGAAGGAATTCGCCAGTCAATTATTTTTTTATATAGTAAAAACCCTGCTCCTATCAATAAAGCAATAGCAGACGTCTCTCCAATTGTACCTCCAATATTTCCAAAAAACAAAGCACTATAACCTGTTTTAATACCTTCTAATTTCAATAACCCTAAAGGCGTTGCGCCAGTTGTACCATCAATAAGCCATTTTGTCATCAAAGCAGGCCACGAAGCAACTAAAAAAGCTCTCCCAACCAAAGCAGGATTAAAGATATTATGTCCTAACCCTCCAAATATCATCTTTCCAATAGATATTGCAACTACACTTCCAATAACTGCAATCCACCATGGAACTAATGGAGAAAGCACTAAAGCCAGCAACAACCCTGTTAAAACAGCAGAGCCATCTTTAATAGTAATGTTTCTGCCAGTAAATTTCTGTATGATAAATTCTGTAATAACAGCTGAAACAACAGAGAGTAATATCACAACTAAAGCCCTACTCTTAAAGAAATAAACACCAGCAATTGCAGCAGGCATTAAAGCTAACACAACTAACCACATTATCTTATTTACAGTATCCTTATCTTTAATATGAGGATTTGCCGAAACTATTAGTTTCTTTGTCTCTTTGTTTTCTGTTTCCATTTTTGAAATTTTATTATAATATTATTTCTTCTTCCTCTTCATCAATTCTCCTTTAGCATATTTAATCCAATGAACTAAAGGAATCTTGCTTGGACATACATAACTGCAAACTCCACATTCATAACAATCTAAAGCAAAATACTCTTTGCAATTATCAAAATCATCTTTTTGCGCATATTGCATAATCATAGTTGGCATTAAACTCATAGGACATTTGTCAACACATCTTCCGCATCTTATGCAGTCTCTTTCTTCATCCTTAGTTATTTCTTCTCTCTGCACCAAAATACCAGAAGATCCTTTTATCACAGGAATTTCATCACCATATTGGGCAATTCCCATCATTGGACCCCCTGAAATTAATTTTCCAACAGAACCTTCATAACCACCACAAAACGAAATAAGTTCATTAACAGGAGTTCCTATTTTTACAAGTAAATTTTTAGGCTCCTTAACAGAACCAGTTATTGTAACTACTCTCTCAATTAAAGGTTTCCCTTCATAAACAGCATCATAAATAGCTTTTGCAGTTCCAACATTCTGCACCACAACCTTAACATCCATTGGCAGTCCACCTGTAGGAACTTTTCTTTTAAGCACAGAGTAAATTAAGTTCTTCTCAGCACCCTGAGGATATATTGTCTTCAATCTTACAACTTTTATATCCTTTATCTCCATACTATGAAGTTTTTCTTCAAAAAGCGAAATAGCATTTTCTTTATTATCTTCAATACCAATATAGCATTGTTTTGGTTCAAGAACTTTAACAATTAACTGCAAGCCTTTAATTATCTTTTCAGCATGCTCCAGCATAAGCCTATGGTCACATGTTAAATAAGGTTCACATTCAATCCCATTAAGAATAACAGTATCTATTTTTTTATCAGGTGGAGGAGATAATTTCACATGCGTTGGAAAAGCAGCTCCCCCTAAACCAACAATACCTGCTTCTTTGACAATATTCTTTAATTCATCTTTAGACAACCCAAAAACATTCTCTCTTTTCTTAACCTTTTCATCCCATTCTATCTTTCCATCCGATTCAATAACAATAGCATCACATATTCCAAGAGTAGGATGAGGCATTTTTGAAATACCTAAAACCTTACCTGAAATAGAAGCATGTATAGGAGCAGAAACAAACTTATCAGAATCAGCTATCTTCTGTCCAACTTTAACTACATCACCAGCTTTAACAAGAGAACTACATGGAGCTCCAATATGCTGCTGCAAAGGTAATATAATCTTTTTTGGCAATGGAGCTACTTCTATTCTTGCTTTTCTTGTTATCTTATTATATCTAGGATGTATTCCCCCAAAAAATGATTTCATAAGAATAGTTTCTCCAAAGGAATATATAAAGCTTTTTATATTACCTGTTTTTATATATCAATATGAGAAAACACTCAATATTAACAATTACTTTGCTGTTATTAATCGTATTAACATCAAGCTGCGCTTCTATAAAAAAAACAGAGCAGACAAAAGAATTAATGGGTACATTTGTAACAATAACAGTATACAACGAAGATAAACAAATAGCAAAAAACTCAATAGAAGAAGCATTCAACGAAATACAAAGAGTTGAAAACATATTAAGCAGCTACATAAACACTTCTGAAGTTTATATTTTAAACAAAAACAAAAAGATAGACAAAGCAAGCAATGAATTAATATATGTTATTGGAAAAGCATTAAGATATGGAGATTTGTCACATGGGGCATTTGATATAACTGTGCAGCCAATCTTAGATTTGTACACCCATACTTTCCAGGAACTAAACAGGCCTCCAACAGACAATGAAATAAAAGAAACACAAAGATTAGTAAATTATGGGCAAATACTCATAAAAAACAAATATGCTGAGTTAAAACCAAACATGAAAATAACCTTGGGGGGAATTGCAAAAGGTTATATCATAGACAAAGCAATTGAAGTTCTAAAAAACAACAATATAACTCATGCTTTAGTTAATGCAGGCGGAGATATGAGGGCTATTGGAAACAAAGGAGAAGATAATTGGAAAATTGCCCTTCAAAATCCAAGAAACAAAAAAGATTCAATTACAACAATCCAATTAAACAACAAAGCAGTTGCAACTTCTGGAGATTATGAAAGATACTTTGACGATACAAAGAAATTTCATCATATTGTTGACCCAAGAACAGGATACTCAGCAACAGAACTGATATCAGTAACCCTACTAACCGACAAAGCAATAGATGCAGACGCATTAGCAACGTCAGTATTTGTCTTAGGCAAAGAAAAAGGCTTAGAGTTGATTGAAAGCCTAAAAGAAACAGAAGGATTGATAATAACAAGCGAAAAAGAAATTGTTAAGAGTTCTGGTTTTGATTAATTTTGTCCAAAATATTCTCTAACAAGATCATACATTTGATCATGAGGAAAATCTTTTTCAGTTCCTTGCATAAGGCACCATTCTTCAATCTTCCCATAGATAATTCTTACTTTACCATAATCTCCATTAATGGTATGTCCACTATGGTCTTCAATCCACATAGCAACACCCCTTGGACCATCAGTAACCAATATGTCTGAAAGTCTATTATCAGATCCGTCTGGTCTGCTTATCCTTAAAGGAAGTATCATAGTTTTCATTTTAACTTACTAACTGAACTTCAGACACAAGTACATCTGATTGTGCTTCATCTTGAGGGGCAGTTTTAGTACTTGCACCTAATTCACTTAGAACATCTTGTATTGAAGTACTATAATTTTCTAATGAAACTACTAATAAATCATAGGCTACACCTCTAACTATATCTGTTGTGTAGTGGAAATGTGGACCTTGCCTTTTTCCCTTTCCATCTTTTTCATATTTTAGGTTTTTCATGACTGTCTGGCAGTTTGGTGTTGGATTACCATATGATCCACGATCAAATACATTTGGATCTGGAAAGAATTCAGTAGATCTGTCATGTATTCCCAAAAAAGTTAATGCATGATATGCTTCTGTTAATGGGCCGTCTTCCCCATCAAGCCACGCATCTGCTGCAACATCACTCCTTGCACGAAAAACGAGCGTATTTTCTTCAGGCATAAGTGATACTTCTAAATCACTTGGCAAACCCGACAAATGCCTAAATTCAGGCATTCTTCGATATCCACTTGGTGCTCCATAACCAAATACTCTCTGCTCTGCTCCCCTATTCGCTACTTGTATCATAAATAGAAGGGATATTTGTTCTTTTAAATAGGTTTCCCACCATTTTCTGAACAAAAAATCAAAAAATCAGTAAAATTTATATATTAGTTCACTTTAACTAACTATATGCAACGAAAATTGACCAAAGAAGTAGACGAAGTTGACAAGAAGATAGTCAACTTCCTCCTCATTGATGCAGACATAACAAACAGAGAATTAGCATCTAAATGCAGCATAGCATTAGGAACAGTAAATAACAGATTAAAGAAATTAAAAGAATTAGGCATAATAAAAAAGAAAACACTTCTTATTGATTATGAAAAACTAGGCTATATGATAGAAGTCATCATTGACTTAAAGATTAATAAAGGAGAATTTCACAATGTAGCTAAGGACTTTTCAGGAAATCCAAATGTTTTTATGGTTATTGACATGACTGGTGACTATGACGCTGAGATATTAGCAAGATTCCACACAAGAAGGCAATTAGATGCTTTTGTAAAGAAAGTCCAGCAAAACCCAGCTGTGGTAAATACAAGAACAAGACTTATTCTGAATGTTTATAGGGATAAAGAGATAACTTAAGTGTCAATGCTGTCAGCATTGCCAATACTGCCTAGCGTAGTTCTAGCTAAAAACATTGTCTTGCGAAAGTACTTGGTTGCAATAAATAATAACCCTCTCGCACGGAGCGCAGTATTGTCAATGCTGCCAAGTGAAGTCCAGGCTAACTCAAATTTGCTAATCTATTGATGAGCTCAAATTATTGTTAGTAAATTTGAGGGATATGAAAAATGGTTCAATCATGCCTTTCATCAATACACTGCAAGTGCAAGATATCCATGCCATTTTTCATATAAATACATTGTCTTGTGAGAATCCTTGCTCGCTATTTAGAGTAACACACTCGCACGTAGCGCAGCATTGTCACAACTCGATAAAACATACCTAATAACGATAGATTAATAAATTAAAATGCGTTTTTCTCTATAATGGAACTCATTAGACTGAACGGTTTATCAGGAAAGTACGAATCTTTACATCTTGCTGTAATTTCAGATCCTCGTACAGATACTTTATGGTATAACTTCCAAAAGTCTCTTACTGACCAAAACAGGCAATATTTTGGAATTTATATGGCTTCTGGTAATGGACCTAAACCAGTAGGAATCTTAACTGCAAAACAAATGGATGCTTACGCACCCTTATATAATTCTCTTAATCCTAAAGATAGGGAATTAGCAGAAGCAACAATTGGCAAGCCACTAAGTTATGAAGGATTTGCTAATAGATTGTTGGGTGATTTAACCGAGATTATTGGCCTTTCAACATACTTAACTCCTGATTCATCCGCAAAGGGGGATATTTCAATTGAAGATAGGTTAGATACTACGCGATCAAGGATTAGATTCATCCTTTTCGACTTTGAAGCAACAAAAAAAGAAAATCATTACCTTAAGCAAATGATTCAGTTAAAAGACCCCCAGATTAAACCCCATATAGAAGGGCCAAATCAAGAAAATTATAATAATTCTCCTGATATAACATCTAGACCAGTTGACAAACCTACTAGTTATGTGGGATTGGGTAATAATTTGTTGTCTGGTTTAATCGAAGTAGTTGAGTCTTTAAAAAGCTCAGATTTGGATTTATTAGTAAATAATAGTACTAATTCAGTTGAAGATACAGCAAATACTTTACAATTAAATTTAAAAAGGATTATTCTCGAACTAGGAAAAACAAGAGAAGAAAATAAAATATTAATTTACAGTATTAATGAAAAAAAATCCCAAAAAAGGAGGCCTCCACAAGGTCCTCCCTTTGATGCCCTTCAGTTCTAAGATTAGAATATTTCTAATTTACAAAACCGGCAGCAACTTCTTTATTTCATAATCAGTTACCTGCATTCTATACTCATCCCATTCTCTTCTTTTGATTTCAACAAATCTTTTGAAGATATGTTCACCAAGTGCTTTCTTAACCAATTCAGATTTTGCAGTTAACTCTATTGCTTCACCTAAATTGCCTGGAAGAGAACCTATATTTAATTTTTCCATCTCTTCTGAACTCATATCATATATATTCTGATTAACAGGCGAAGACAACATATAGCCTTTCTCAATACCTTCAAGACCTGCAGCAATCATAACTGCAAACTGAAGATAAGGGTTTCCTGCAGGATCTGGACAACGTAATTCCATCCTTGTTGCTTTTTCTTTTCCTGGCTGAAAATTTGGAATTCTGACCATAGCACTACGATTAGCAGTTGACCATGCAACATAAACAGGCGCCTCGTAACCAGGAACTAATCGCTTATAGGAATTGATTGACTGGTTTGTAATTGAGCAAAAATCCCTTGCATGTTTCAATATTCCTGCAATATACTGCTTGCCTTCTTTTGAGATATTGTGTTCATCATCCTTGCTAAAAAACACATTCTGATCTCCTTTAAAGAATGACTGATGTGTATGCATGCCAGAACCATTCTCGCCAAACATTGGCTTAGGCATAAATGTAGCATACAATTCATGTTTTCTTGCAATTTCTTTTACAACAGACCTGTAGGTTTGCACATGATCTGCCATCTTAAGTGCTTCACAATATCTTATGTCAATTTCATGTTGTGAAGGAGCAACTTCATGATGTTCACATTCTATAGTTAAGCCCATCCCTTCTAAAGCTAAAACTGTTTCTTTTCTAACTTCTGCTGTTATATCTAAATGCTCTAAATCAAAATAACCTGCCTTTTCAACTATCTCCGTACTTTTGTCATTTTTAAAATAAAAATACTCAAGCTCAGGCCCAAAATAAAAAGTATAACCCAATTCTTTTGCTCGTAAAAGCTGTTTCTTCAATATATAGCGAGGGTCTCCAGCATAAGGATTGCCGTCAGGTGTCAATATATCACAGACCATCCTTGCAACTTTTGTATCATCAGAAGACTGCCATGGCAAAAGCTGCAATGTAGTTGGATCAGGCATTGCAATCATATCTGATTCTTCAATATCTCTGTATCCTTCAATTGAAGAACCGTCAAATCCAACACCTTCTTTAAGAGCATCATCAAGTTCAGATCGGGTTATTGCAAAACTCTTTAATTTTCCTAAAATGTCTGTAAACCACAGTCTGATAAACTTAACTTTATGTTCATCGCATAATTTAATTACATCTTCTTTTGTTTTTGCATTTAAAGCTGCCATTTTATATCACCACATTTAATCAGGTAAAGTAACGCATTTATATACTTTTCCTATAATCATTAAACAAATATTCATAAAAAACCAAAAGATTTAAATATATGTTTAATAAAATTAATATATAACAAACAAATTTAAACAGACGTATACTTTAAAATGCAATTAGATAATCTAGATAAACAGATAATAAATGAATTAATAACAGACTCTACGTTCTCATATAGAGAGATAGCAAAAAGAGTAAAGGTATCTACTGCTACAGTAATGCACAGGGTAAATAAGTTAAAACAAGAAAAAGTAATCCAGAGATACACCACAATTATTGATTATGACCAAATAGGTTTTGACGTTGAAATATTAGTTGAAATAAGAATTTCCAAAGGCAAACTTTTCAAAGTTGAAAAAGAAATTTCTACACATAAAAATGTTTTTGCTGTATACGACCTTACAGGAGACTTTGATGCTGCAATCTTAGCAAGATTTCAGAACAGAAGGCAGATGGATAACTTTTTAAAAAAGATACAAACTTATGATTTTGTTGAAAGAACAAATACAAGGTTAATATTAAATACAATAAAGGAAAAACAAATAACTGTGTAAGCATTTAGCTAAAGCTAAATACTTTGAACCTCCCCATTATCGAACAACTAAGGTGTGTGTCCCACCCCGACGGTGCAGATGAGGGGTTCACAACTAGGTATAATATTTTAGGAGGAATAAAAATGAAAAGGATTAGAGAAGCTGCAAAAAAACATATCACAAAAATAAGATCAACAGGCTCAAAATTCAAGAGCGAAGTAAAACGTAATACACTAAAGGCAGTATTAGCTGCTTTTGCATTTGTTATAGCTTTAATTTGGAGAGATGCAATTAGGTCAGGAGTAGATGAAATAATAACGAGAGCAGGTATTGAAGGAACAGGTTACATCTACCAGCTAACAATGGCATTTATAGTAACAGTAATTTGTGTTATAGGTATAATGGTTGCTTCAAGAATCAAAGGAAAGGAGGATGTTAAAAAATGACAAAGTGCCCTTACTGCAGAAGAACCTTAAGAGAGCATGAAGTATATTGTGATTTCTGCGAAGAAGATACAACAAAGAAGATAAAAAAACCAAAACAATATATCAAAAAAGAAATCAAAGCATCAGTAAAAACCATTCATAAACCAAAAAAAGAAGAGCCAAAAATAATCGCTTATTGTGTTAAGTGCAGGAAAAAAGTAATTGTAAAAAACCCCAAGGATTACACAATGAAAAACAAAAGAGCTGCAATTAAAGGAACATGTTCTGTTTGTTCAACTAAAGTTTTCAGAATCATAGGTATGAAAAAGAAATAATCTATTCATTACCTGCTCCAAACAAGCTCATTATATCCTGAGCAGCAGCTCCCATATCCCATCCATTCTTAATAAGGAAAACCAGAAGTATAACTACAAGTACAACTATAATAAAAGAGATAATCCTTATTCTTGCTTTTTTAAAAAGCTTCATATATCTAATAATCGATTAAGAAGTATATAAAATTTTCTATCTTTTCTCCAAAACCAAAGCTTTTCCTTCAAAATTAATAAAAGTTACAATATCTCCTTCATTCAGTTCTTTAATCAACTCAGAATCAACATCTGCATCAACTGTCTCATAGCTTACATTGTCCATAATCTGCGCTTTGTCAGTAAGAGAAATTATTTGTCCTTGTTTCTTTATTATATCTACTGTATCCACATTTTCATGGTGGCTCATGTTAATGGACTTTTCACCTTTTGAAAACAACCCCTGAACAAATAATTTAGTTTTAGAGTGTGAATGAGTGCCATAAGCAACAATTTCCTTTCTCACAACTTTAAGAATCTCATTATTAATTTTAATATAATTGCCTTGTTTGAGTTTTTTTGCTTCTGTCATAAAAACAATAAATTCATTAAATTATAAAAATGTATTGAAATTTTCAGAATTATATAGTTACTATTAAAGCATAGTTACAGAAAAGAAAGCTTTATAAATCGTTATTCGTTTCTCTTCTTATTATTACTACTATTACTATTATTACTATTATTATCAAATTCGGGGTGGAAATGTGCTTTGTGATAAATGCGATTATGAATGGGAAACAAGAGTAGATAATCCTAAATCTTGCCCTAGATGCAAGTATAGATTTGACTATGAGGAGGTTAGAAATGGCAAAAGAACCATCCCCAACTAACCGAGTTATAGGGTTTATTGCAAGTTTTGCACATTTTATGTACGATCCTAAGGATCAAAACGTAGACGAAGCTAGGGGGGCATTAAGATCCTTATGGGAAACAATCATGCAGGAAGGAACCCCTCTTTCATTAACTCAGGATTATATTGACCGATGTTCTGAAGGTGGTTTTGCAGTGCATTATCCTACTCATGATCCTTCTGTTTTAAACTGTTTTGTAAAAAAAGCCCCTTCTCTAGAATGGGCAGAACAAGCTTATAAATTTGCATCAAGATATCATGAACATGAAAAATTTAGGATGGCAAAACCTATAGGAATTTTTGAGTATGATGATGAATTAATTCTCTCTGCATCTGAATTTATACTTGGCATGGACTTAGATACATTCATGTTAAATGCAAATCTTGCAGGTACAATTAGGCAAAATGGCCAATCTGTTACTCCTTTAAATTACGCTCCTTATGTAGAATCTATCGCAAAAAGATGTTTAGATGATCTTGTTTTTTGGCAGCAGGATTCTAGAGAGGTTATGGATATATCTATGCCCCCTGGGGCAGGCATTATTTCAGATTTAAAATCAAATGTTCGTTTGGCTGTCTTAAATGCAAGACAATATGGTTCAGTTGACATTCATGATGAAGAATTAAGGCAACTTGAAACTGCTTTAGGTCTTTTTGATAGACTAAATATAGATTCAGTTACAAGTGTACCTATTGTAGATTATTCTCTAAAAAACATAGGGATTAGTGAAAGTAAAATAGATTTAGATTTAGATGAAATAGTAGATGCAATATCCAGTAGGTCAAGACCCGATTCAATTAAAATTGCAAATACTCTTTCCCATTGGGACCCAGCCGCAAAATGGGGTCATTTTTTAGAAGATTTTTTTGCTTTTTTTAGTTCTTATGAATTAGGGCTTTTTAATGGAAGAAAAGAAGTTATTTCAATGGAGGAGAGATATAATGCATTCTTAACTCTTAAATATCGAAATGATCCTGGTTTCAGGGAATGGGCAGATACTATTGAAATTAGGGGTAAAGGTCCTAAAAAGGCTGCAATTATTTTGATGCCTGACAGATATATTATGCAATTTTATAGGGCAACAAGAAAAGCAGATTTAAGTTTAACAAGATATGCATGGACAAATCAAAAAGTAAGCAAGACTAGAGTAGAAGAATTATACAATTCTACAACAGAATTACTGCCTAAACATATTTCATTTTATAGCGTTAGTGCAATAAGAGCAATGAAATCACTTATATTGGGAACGTTAGAAGATGATGCTCAAGTTAGAATCCAGGAAGTTGAACAATTAGGGCATGATGTTAAAAAAGCCACTCAATATTTTAAAGAAGCATACGGTGCAGTTACTCCTCAGAATAAACTAGGAGTACATGCATTATATTTGTTACATATAGCAAATAGACTTAAAGATAGGAGAATCAACTACCAGGCAATTAGTGATGTTCAAGATCCTGCTGATTTTTCAAAACCAAGGAGATAATCATGTCACCAGTTAAAGTTGAAATTGGAAACGATCACGTTCATACTTGGCGTTCTGATGGAGAACTTACTGAATTAGAAATTATTCTTTATGCTTTAACCAATGGTCTTAAAAGAGTAGAATTGACAGATCATGATACTGTTATGGCATGGTCTCCAAAGGTTATTGCAGATATTAATAAGTACATTTGCGATGGAGTTGAATTGCTGCCAGATGGAACTATAAATCCGCCTAATCCTAATTTGATAAGACCTAAATATATAGCTCATATTTTAAGAGAAGGGAATTTTCCAAATTATTCTTTAAATTCATATCATAGATTGGAAGATATTGAACCTGGTGTGCTTAGATGTGGGGATGAACTTAAAATAGGCAAAGGTATAGAACTAACAGCAAATATGGGTTGGACATTCCATATCTTAGGATTATTGATGCCTAATGTAAGCCCTAGTTTTCAACAAAGATTGGATGGAATTTGTGAAATTAGAAGGAATAGAGCTAAAGAAATTATAGATTATCTTTACAAAGGTGATTATTTTTTTAGAAGAACACTTGATTTTTTAAAGTCTTCAGATAGGCAATTTTCCGAACAACAATTAACAGATCTTATTGGAAATACTCCTTCTATTAACATGGATGATGTTTTTGCTGTAAATCCAAATGCACCAAGCAGACTTACAATTGGTTTTTTATTATGGCAAAGGTATGGTCCTAAAATGTATGGAGATTTCAATCCTGAACAGGTTAGAGACATCTATCTTAAAAGGTCACATAAAAGTAAATTTACAATTCCAACTTTTTCACCTCGCGAAGCTATTCAGGAAATTCTTCAGAATGGAGGTATTCCCGTATTGGCTCACCCTACTGAAGGCAGGTCAAATCCCAATGATCCCTGGCTGGAAGAGAGTTTCAGGGTTCTTGAACTGGAAGGTTACAGTGTTGAAGAATTAGTAGATAAAGGAGTTATATCTGGTGAGGATGTAACTTATGCAGCTGCTAATGGTATCATGGGTTTATTTTGTAAGTGGGGTTTACAGGGTGTTGAGCATAGAGGATATGCAAGGATGCATAAGCTACATGATTTTAGTACAGCAACAGATTACCATGGTCCTGATATGAAAGCAGACAGGCAAATAACAGGTGGCAAAGCTCCAAGTTTAGAAAGCCTCCTAAATCTTAGAGCTATAAGGGATGCTCATAATACTTTATATTGGAAAATGAAATCCTCTTCAGAGTATGATTCTTGGAGAGCTGGTAATAAAACAACTATGCCCTTAGTATCCTCATTCTCTCAGGAAGGTGAAATGACACCAGAGCAAAAATTAATATTAGATTCTATGCCTAAAGAGATGCTTGAGATGGCAACTATAGGTGAATATTTGGAAATTCCAGTTTATGAAATGAATAATCCTAATTTTAGGGGAACAGTTTCGGGTGAGGAAACTGCAGTCAAAAATAAGATACAACAGATGGCATCTACTTGTTTATATTTAACATCTCCGGATGAGGGCTATAATAAAAGAATAGATGAATATTTAAGAAGAAAAATAGATATTCATACTAGATTAGAGATTTTACAGGAAAACCTTCCTTCTTTGCATAATATTGGCAAGGTTCTTACATTTGGTATAGCTAAAACTGAAAGGGAAGAGCAAGCAGAATATCACACCACTTTTGTCCAGCATGATTTGGTTGGGGCAGAGTTGATAGAGTCTATCAGGTCAGTTTTAATAGAACAACAGGGCTTATCTGATTCTGAAATTGATCATATAAAAAATGTTACTAGATATCATGTAGATGTTCATACTGAGGTTTATATGATGATGATGGGTGACAAACCTAATGCTGGCTCTATTAGATTTGGGATATTTATGGATCAAAGTGGTTTACAACCAGAAATTGTATTAGATTCTTTGTTATTAATAAATGCAGCAGGAAAAATGTCATATTCTAAAGGCATGTGCGGATATGAATTATACACTCAATCTATAGATCAAGCAATAAAATTGTGTGTAGATAGATTGCCCCATACTTCTTAGATATTTAGTATAAGTGTTGGTCCCATGAGGCAGAATATCTTTTGAGATATAACAATTAGATAATGTGCAATAACTCTATCGATAGTTTTATTTGAATTTTCCAGAAGGTCATACAACTCTACAACAAGTTCTTTTCTTTTTTTGCCTATATCTACTAATTTTGCCCTATCAAATTTATAGAAAACATCATAAAATTCCTTAAGCATCGTATCAATCTTTTCAAATGCAGTTATTATATTTTTACTTATAACTTTTTTATTGCCTTTATTTTTTTTATTAAAGTCATACAAATGATTGCAAAGATATTTATATTGGTCAGCTAAATTCTCTACATCTTCTAATATATAATAAATAGGACCCATATTTGTATATTTCTTTGACCCTTTTTTATTAAGGAATCTTCTGCATGTTGTTGTAAATCTATTATTAGCTTCCTCTAAAAAAGCAATATTTGGAAGGATACCCCAATCATTTTTTTTCAATGCTCCCAGGGTTTGTTCAGACATAGAGATTAATAACAAAAATGTTCTCTTTAAAATAGGTTCAAAATCTTCAAGTTCTCCAGATACATGTTTTATTTCACAAAAATTAGTTCCCTGATCAGTTATCTCAAAACCTACAGTTTCTTTACCGATTGATTTTTGAATTGCATGCATCTCTTCCTGAGAATTAAACGTAAGTTTTACTTCCTCTACTCCTTTCTTATATAATGCATGTATGAACCGAGGTATCATAATGCTTAATCCTTCTGTGTTTAATTCAACATTTTCTATTTCATAAGCATTTTCTGTAGAAACAACAATAGTATTCCCCTCTTCCTTAACATCCAATTCATCTCCTTTCTTAATGCCATGCTGCAAAGCCCACTTTCTAGGCAAAGAAACTAATTGAGTGCTGTTAGCTATTTGTATAACTTTTCTCTTCATTTAAGACGACCTCTAAGAGTCTTAAATGTCCAAGAAATTTTAATTTCTAAGGACACTTATAATCAACTCTCTCTTTATAATTATTTTTATAATCTTACACTATATTTATAATTTATTAAACCACCTTAATGTTTAATAGAGAATCACTTATTTCTATATAAATCTTCCGATTTATATAAACATTATAAATTTTAAGCCATAATTATATAAAAAGAAAGCTCTTACCGGATATATTAAGGGGATTCAAATATGAACATATTGTTATGGAATGAAGACCGTTATAAAGATGGAACCTACGAAACAGATACTGAATGAAGAAGAAGGTATATATGGTGCAACTTCAAGAGAGGAATTAGTAGATGGAGATGAATTAACACCAGAAGAAGCAGGATTTATGAAGGGTTATATGGAGTCTTAAAATGGATAATTACATTGATTTTAAAGAAAAAGGGAAAAAAGAGTTCGATCTAGGTTATGGCATGATTTTTATCAATACAGAAGACAGAATGAATGATTTTGCAGACAAATAAGTAGAATTCTTAGGGCCATATAATTCTTGACTAAGTGATTAAAATGTGGATGTCAGACCCAGGCTGTGAGCCAATAATCATGGATAAGGCAGAAATAAAAAGATATTGCTCATATTGTATGAGTGAAATGTTACAACGTAAAAATCTTTTTGAATGCCCAATATGCAGAAATAGCTATAAAGAAAAGATAACACATTAATAGGCTAATTCCTCCTACAAATAAAAATGTAGGGGGAAAGAAAAAACATGCTTCCATCAAAAAACCATCATTATAAAATGTCTGAAATTTTCCACCAGTTTATAACTGATGGCTAAAAGTCAATCGTCATTTGGATTGTGGAAAATTTCTGAGCATGCTCAAGAACCACTGTGATGCGATAAATAGCAGCAACATTCCACCCATCTATGATGAGTGGTTCTTGACAAGTGAGAAAATTAATCTTTTATGATTCCATAACCAATCAATCTGAATCTGTTGCCTATCATTCTGGACATAGTTATTCTTGAGCCAACTTCAGCGCAAACAGGAAGTTTTAATTTGCATTTTATATGCTCTTTCTTTAGTTCAAAAACAACTCCAACAGTTGCAGCAGAGTTTACATTAAGCATCAATGCTTCGTTAAGCTTCACAGGTTCAACATTAAGGTCTTTCTTTGAACCTACAACTCTATCAAGCAAATGAACTTCTAATTTTAACTCATCCCATACAGGAGGCAATTTTCCAACCAGTCCAACTACTGAACCAGTCAATTTATCGGAAAAAACAACAGCAGGATCCAATGAAGTAAGTACGCCGATAGATCCACCTGGATTAACTTCTTTTAAAGCGCCGCCGCCTGATCTTAATCCAACAATCTTTGTTTTTAACGGTATCCATACTTTCTTATTTTTTTCTGCAACATCATAGCCAGGTTTTATCTCTATCTCTTCCCCTTCCTTTAAGATGCCTTGCTTTAAAGCTCCGCCTAAAACTCCGCCTTGTATCTTTTCTATTTTTACACCAGGCTTGTTTACATCAAATGATCGTGCTACTAACATCAAAGGATCTTTCTTCAAATCTCTCTTAGGAGTTTTTATTGTATTTTCAATCGCCTCTATTAAAACAGAAATTCCTACATTGTGTTGTGCTGAAATAGGAATAATTGGAGCATTTTTATACTTAGTTGTCTTGATGAATTTCTTAATCTCATCATAGTTTTTAACTGCTTGTTTTTCACTAACCAAATCAATTTTATTTTGTACTATAATTATATTATCTATGCCCATAATTTCTAAAGCCATAATATGCTCTCTTGTTTGAGGCTGAGGGCATTCTTCATTAGCAGATATAAGCAAAACTGCACCATCCATTATTGTAGCACCTGCAAGCATAGTTGCCATCAGGCTTTCGTGTCCAGGAGCATCAACAAAGCTGATTTTTCTTAATATTTCTGTTTCCTTTTCACATTCAGGACATTTATCTTTTATTGTAAACAGCTTGCATTTTCCGCATTTTCTAAAAATTACATCTGCATAGCCTAATCTTATTGTAATTCCTCTTTTCATCTCTTCAGAATGAGTATCGCCCCACTTTCCGCTTAATCTTTCAAGCAGAGTGGTTTTCCCATGATCAACATGCCCAATCATACCTAAATTTATTACAGGTTGGATAACCTCTTCTTTTTTCTTGGTTTTGACTTTACCAGAACTATTTGATGTAGTTTCTTTTTTTTTAGGCATGTTAAATTTTTATTAATTTATTTCTTAGGTGCTTCTTCTTTTTTCTCTTCAGCTTTTGGGGCTTCTTTAGGTTTCTCTTCAACTTTTGGAGCTTCCTTTTTAGCTTCTGCTTTAGGAGCTTCAGCACCTTCTTCTGCTTTTTCACCAGCAGGCATCATATCTACTATCTTCTTAGCACCTTCTTTTACAACTTTCAGATTTATCTGAGTTATTTTATCGTGTATTTTATGTCCGCATACTGTTTTCCTTGTCTTTTCACCTTTCTTAAGATTTGGAAAACCAACACCACCATAGGAATATATTTTCTTTCTTACGCCCTGAATTCCATGTCTCATTGGAAAACCGCAAAAATCACTTCCTCCAGTGATACTGAATTCATATCCTGTCATTCCAAAAGAATCACCTTTAACAGTTTCTCCTATATTCAGACCTATAAATGATTGTGCGTCTGCATCTTTAACTTCTTTCTGATAGCATTTTCCATCTTTCGGATTTGCTATGCATAACTTAAAACTTGCCATATTAATGACCTCCATAGTTTTCGTTTATAATTATATAAGGTAAGAAATTACTAGGCCTTTAAAAAGCTTTAGTTTTAGAATTCCTAAGCTTACCCTAATTATCTGGATTCAAACGTAACTGGTTTACAGCTGGAAACATCTTCGCCCATAAAAGGATACATCTTACAAACAGAAGGCCTATCGTTATATATCTTACAGGAACTATCTTTATCAAGAAAAACACAACCGTTATCATTTTTCTTAAGAACAAAAGAAGAAATATGCTCATCTCTTTCAAAGAATTCACTATAACCTAATTTTTTTATCTTTTCAATATCTTGTTTACTAAGCTTAACAATATACTTAATGCAGCATTCACCGCATGTTTCACATTTGAATGTTTTTGGATTAAGCATAACCAATCTTTATTTTAATAATATAAAAAGTTATTGCTCTTCATTACCAGAATTCAGTAAGGCAAAAAAAATGTTTGCTACATCTACTCTGTTAGGTATATCCAGCATATTACTACTAGGATTGGCACTTAACTCACCATAACTTGCCCTCATACAATATCTCAGATGAGGTATTCCTGCTTTATCTAAATCTTTAGAGGCTTCTGATATAGGTAACTTATGTTTAGGTGGTCTTCCTGGTTTCCTTAGTTCTGGGATATAAAAATAATCTTCCATTGTTACAGTAGAGAATGGGAGTTCATACTTACTTCCTTCATACTTCTTCCTTAAAGCTGCTAATGCTCTTTCTTTTAGATCATTTTCATTAGGGCCACAATTATAAAGCGCATTTAGTTCCCTAATTCTGTCATCCAATTCTCTTATGTTCTTATAGTCTCCTTCCAGAAGTTCAAGATCATGAACGTATTTTTCATCCACTCCTTCAACTCTTTTTACAGTTAATGAACGATTATAAAAGCTTCCAATAGTATGGTGATTACTAACATCTTTTTCTCCTGGAGTGCTTACAGCAATTGTTACCTTTACGTCAAGAGGGATATCTGATGCAGATTCTTGAGCCACAACAGCATTTCGAATATCTGCCATAGTAAATGTTTTCCCACCTTTTAATTTCTCTAAAAGAATATTTACCAATTGCATTTCCGGTGGTTTTTCTTCTTCTGGAATCTCTTTAGCCATTTATATCTATTAAAAAATAATTAATATAAAAGAATTGTTGTTCTCAAGAACAACATAAAATTAATTTTTAGTTAAGATTATTTCCTGCTAAGATTCTTAACATACTCAATCAGTTCAGTAGGAACTGGAAGTATGATAGTACTGTTCTTTTCAGAAGCAATTTCTGACATTGTCTGAAACAACCTTAACTGCAGTCCAGCAGGCTCTTTTCCAATAACTTTTGCTGCTTGTGCTAGTTTCTCTGCTGCCTGACTCTCTCCTAAAGCTAAAGTAATTCTTGCTCTCCTATCCCTCTCAGCTTCTGCCTGATGAGCCATTGCCCTTTTCATAGTATCTGGCAGCTCAATATCCTTTATCTCTATCTTAGAAACTTTAATCCCCCAAGGATCAGTATCTTTGTCAACTATCTGCTGGATTTTATTTGAAACATCCTCTCTTTTTTGCAATAATTCATCAAGCTCAAACTCACCTACAATATTTCTCATTGTTGTCTGTGCAAGTTGAGAAACAGCATAACTAAATGTTTCAACTTCAAGTATAGCCTTGTTTGCTTCTGAAACCTTGTAATAAGAACAGCATTAACCTTCAAAGAAACATTATCTTTACTAACACATTCCTGAGAAGGAACATCAACAGTCTTTATCCTTAAGTCAACTCTGTCCCAGGTTTGTATCAAAGGAACTACCAGCCGTAAGCCAGGATTCATGAGTCCAGTATACTTTCCTAAAGTAAACCTAACTCCCCTTTCATATTGCTTAACAACCTTTAAAGAACTTAATAATATAACTGCAAGCCAAAACAGAAAAAACCCACTAACACCAATACCAAATAAAGCCATATAACCCACCTCAAAGAAACTCAACTAAGTGTTGTTTAAATATTTTTCTATAAGAAACTTTGTCTTATTATTAGTCCTAAGCAAAGTTAGAATAATAAAAAGAATTAATAGACAGAAGGTTAATAAATCAATGAGAAGGTTTGTCTCCTATTTTTTGTTTTACTGATTCGATTTTCTCTAGTAAATAATCCCTCATATTCTCAATTTCAAGTGGTGCATTTTGTTCCTCCTCTGATAATTCTCCTTCTTGTTTATAAGGCGAATTTCTTCTTAGGGGGGCACCCTTTCCCCATATAAACTTTACATCTGTTAGTTTCTGGCGTATCTTATCTGAATTAGAATAATTATTTATAACATCTAGAATTTCTTCAGGTGGAACTGGATTGTGTCCTGAAAGTGACATACAATAATCCATTACAACATCAGAAGAGAGGAAATAATCTTGAATGATTCCATAATACATCCTATTTGGAATGTTTAAAGGCTTAAGCGAAGCGAGTTTTCCTAATTGAATTAATGCGAATTCATCTTTTGTAATTCCTTCAAAAATAGGTTCATTTGCTTCATCGGTAAAGTTCTCCCCAGCTTCAAGTATTTCGTCTAATTTCAAATCAAATTTTGTTGAGAGAATATCTTCTGAAGGATGGACACTTTCAAAATGTGAACATAAATCTATAGCATTTCGTTCAACTTGGGCAACTACTTCCTGAAATGTTCCCAAATAACCTTTATTGCTGTCGTATGCCATTTTGGATTAATATCTATTGAGAAGAACGAATTTGTACTTTTAAACCTTACGAAAACTTTTAGTTTTCTAAGGTCTTAAAATGTCGGAAATTTTCTATCAGTTTCTAACTAATGGTTAAAAGCCAATAATTATTTAGATTATAGAAAATTTCTGAGCATGCTCAAGAACCACTAGCCCCTGATTAGAGGTTCTTGACAAATCATGGATTTTTAAAAACTTTTTGTCCAAAGCACATTACAAGAAACTCTGCCGTATTATCAATCTATAAGTATCAGAATTAACCAAAACAGAAGTTTCTACTAAAGCGCCTATTGCAAGAACAACAAGCGCAAAAACAATTAACAATATTGTATTAAAAGCAAGGTTCTTAAACCTTATAGAAAAGAATCTTTCCTTAAGAACAGCCTTTGAAACAGTTCCTCCAGCTGTTGCAGCGCACATATAAGCAAATGCTTCTATTATCATATGCATAAACACAATAAGCATCACAATTAAGAAACAGTTAGCAGGAGTCTTGCAAACAGCCCAGCTAACAGCAGCTCCTTTTACAGCTGCATTTTTTGCAATTGTTCCAAATATAGTTCCCCACACAGAAGCATTCCATGCTAATAAAAAGATAGCTCCATCACCCAATAAAAATGCTGTAAGAAAAGCAAGTATCATAACAGAAAAATTATTTGATAACAGGCTTTTTAATAACGGAACATTAAAGATAGCTCCCCCTGTTGTTCCTGCATTGCCATACAATACACTTAACTGGCTTTGAAATATATAATTGCTGGCTATCGATGGCAAAACCATTGAAAAGAAAGAAAACGCCAATAATATTCCTAAAAATGCCAAAGCATAAACCTTGAATATGCTTTTATGGTCTGTAAAAAATGAGAAAAAACTAGATTCCTCTTTTTCAGATTCAAGTTCTTCCTCTTCTTTCATCAACGCGTTTATCGTTGGATAGAACATGATTGCAATAAAAGCAATGGCAACTATAGTAGGATCCTCTGGAAACAACAACAAAGCAGCACCAATACCTATAACAGAATAACCAAACCCAAGTAAAAACGCATACAAAGGATTACGTTCAATAAGCTTCAAAGGATATAGATATTCCAATACCATATATTCATTTATTATATTTGGTGTTTATATATTTTATTGTTTTTAATATAATAGAAGTCTACTTCCTCTTCAAATGTACATCAACCTGGGGAAACGGAATAACTATCTTATTTTTATTCAAAGCATCATAAATAAAACAATTCAGTTTCTCTTTTGTTGAAAACCTTTCTTTGTATGTTCTTAGCCATACATATGCTTTGAACTTTAAGGAAGATTCACCCATCTCAAGAAACATAACTGCAGGCTCATGACCTGAATCTAAATTATCCAGTTTTTTAATCTCTTTCATAACTACTTTCTTAACTCTATCTATATTAGAGCCATAAGCAACAGAAAAAGGAATAACTATTCTTGCACTAGGATTAGGCAGAACATAATTCTTGATATTAGTTCCTGCAAGCTTGCCATTAGGTATTATAACAACTTCATTGTCCCATGTCCTCACTCTTGTACTTCGAAGACCAACATCAATAACTGCTCCGCCAGTATCTTTATCTACTTTTATTATATCTCCTACTTTAATACTGCGATCCATTAGTAGAGATACACCGCCAAAAACATTTCCAAGAGTATTTTGCAGTCCAAAAGCAACAGCTATACCAATTATTCCTAAAGAAGCAAGTAAAGTGCCAATCTTAACATCCCATATACTTAATATAAACAAAAAGCCAATAATAACCAAAATCCATCTGCTTGCTTTGCTGCTTAATTTAACCAGATTCTCATCAATCTCTGCTTCTCTTTTTGTAGCACGTCTCCTTATTGCTGCACCAAGAATTATATCAAATACATTAATCAATGCATATATTAAAACAATAAGAGAAATGGTTGAAATGCTGTGCTGAATTATTATGTTAACTTTTTCTTCTATCCCTAAAGGAACTAAAGCTACTTTAATTCCAAGAATAAAGAACAAAAGAGATATCGGACCATGTGTTTTTTCAACCAGCAGGTCATCAACTTTTGTCTTTGTCTTAGCAGTTAATTTCAAAATATATTTCTCTGCAATAAACGTAAAAAGCCACGCTCCTAAAAAGAAAGCTATCAAAGTAACCAAAGACTGAGCATATTTATTCCTAATCCACTCTCCAACTAACTCTACCAAAAAGTCTATAACCATAGTACCATCAATAGCCATAAAGAAATATCTATAGTTATAGTTTATATAGTTTTCGAATTAGTCAACATAAGGGACTCAAACGATAATAGGGCCTATGAGTGACATTATGGGCGGGAGAATAGGGGCAGAGTGGAGCGAGGGAAGTTATGACGGAAGAAAAAATTGGGACATATTTATAAAAGATATTGTATTCCTAAATTATGATGATTCGCTATATAATAAATACTGCAAGGGGCGGAACTTTCAGTGTAACCGACCACGATACGGCATTAACGAAGATTACATCCTATAACAGAGGAAGAATCTATGATAGAAATATTACTTTAAGGGAGGGTACATTTACAAGAGAAATGCTACAAGTGGTATTTGCAATGGTAAATGGTGCTCTTTCTTGTACATATACAGCTGATGATTTGACTACAACAGACCACGATACTGCTTTACGTGAAATTCGCAGAAGAGGAATGACAACAGACAAGGTCACTGTAAGCGGTGAAGGTAAAGAAACTGAATTAGATTATATAGCTATCTTATTAGCGAATGGAATAAATAGATAAAGTCCCAATTTTTTCTGAATAATAATTGCATATACTAAAACTAACCAAGAGTGACTACTTCATCTCTTCAGTAACAATCAAATAAGAACCAGGTATTTTCTTCTTAAATCTGTTTAAAGCCTTTTTCGCTACATCTAAGTTTGCTTTATTAACAGAAACAGAAACAATTCTTTGACCTTCTTTTACTCTTGCAGCAGAGCCTATTGGTTTTCCAAATGATTTCTGCATACCTGTAGAGAATCTGTCTGCTCCTGCGCCAGATGCCAAAGGATTTTCTCTTAGAATGTGATGAGGATAAGCTCTTACCTGCATAAAATATCCTCCCAGACCTAATGTGCCTTCTAACATTTTATTACATGTTTGTCTTCCGCTCTCTAAAGCATTATCTCTTATTTGAAGACCTTGTTTAGATGTAAGATAGACTGAATATGGAAATTTCTTCTTAAGATTTCCAGTGTTAAATTTAACTACTTTTACATTTGCAGTTGTCTTAATAAAAGATTTCTTCTTATATTTAGAAATCCTTGTATAAGGCCTTTCTAGTTTCCTATACGCTACAAATTTTCTTAATTTTGCCATATTACCTATAAGAATTAATCAACTGTTTTTAAACTTTACGGTTGAGTGAAACGAGAAGCGTAAAGTATTGGGACAAAACTTTACGGTGAGTAGAACGAAACCGTAACGGTTTAGAAACGTAGTTTCTAAAATTTTCTCTTTTATTATTTAGTCAACTCAAGTGGCAATACTGCCAAGTGAAGTCCAGAATAGACACATTGAGTTGTGAGAATCCTTGCTCGCATGAGAGAGTAATACACTCGCACGGAGCGCAGTATTGACACAAAATAACTTAACTATGCACAGTTAAAAATAATCGAAAGATTTATAAATCAGCTATTCAATAATGAATATAATCCAATCACGGGTATAAAATAGTCTTACTACTATACAAAAAGAGGCGTAAAATAATGAAAAAAAAGGCATCATTAAGTTTATCTGTTAATGCCATAGTTATATTAATTCTTGCTATTGTAATGTTAGGATTAGGTTTAGGATTCATAAGAGGAATGTTCAGTAAAGTAAGCACTCAGGTTGAAGAGGCAGTTGCTGCAGAGCCAGAACCTTCTGTTCCTACAGCAAGTAACCCCATAACTTTATCCAGAGAGATGGTTATAACAAATGCTGAAAGCAAAGAAATAATTAAAATCAGTACTTTTAATCCATCTAATGAATCATGGTCTACTGCACCAACTATAGAATGCATGGATCTTACAATAAGCGACCAATCTGCAAACACCAAAACAGTAAATCAGGGTGAGTTTGCAACATTCAATCTTCTTGTAACAATACCTTCTTCTGCTCCAAATACTCATCTTTGTCAGATGACTATAAAAGGATATGCAAAAGATATGACAATTAAAATTGTGGAGTAATCAAAATGAGAAACAAAAAAGCAGCAATGGAACTTTCAGTAACAGCAATTGTTATTTTAATATTAGCTATTGTAATGTTAGGATTAGGTTTAGGATTCATAAGAGGAATGTTTACTAAAGTAAGCACTCAATTTGAAGAGCAGATTGCCACTGAACCAGAACCTGCAATACCTTCAGGCTCAGCTCCAATATCATTATCAAGAGAATCTCTTGTAACGCATGCAAAGGATTCTGAAGTTTTGAAGATGGGTGTTTATAACCCCACTAATGCCGATTGGGAAGCAACTAAGGTTAATGTTAATCTATCATGCAATAATCTAGCAGGTATTGAAGTTCAGACAAACAGCAGAGATATAAATCAGGGTGAATCAGAGACATTTAACCTTCTGTTTACAATACCTTCTGCTGCATCAGCTCAGACATATCTTTGTCAGGCTTACATTACAAATACTACTGATAAATTCTACACAAAAGACTTCACTATCAGAGTAACCAGATAGGGAGATAGATATGAATAAAAGAGCAGCATTCCAATTATCTGTAAACTTTCTTGTGATTATGATTATTTCTATTGTTGTATTTGCTTCAAGCATATATCTTATCAATAAATTCTTCACACAGGCAGAGACAATCAAATTAACATACGACGAAAGAACAGAGAAAGAGATTGAAAGGTTATTGGATGACGGCAGCAGGATAGCAATTCCTTTTGACAAGAAAACAATATCCAATGGTGAATTTAAAACATTCGGAATAGGCATATTAAATGTCTTAAATACAGGCGCATCTAATAATTTTGATATAAGCATTAGTTTTAACAAAGCATTTGATAATAGAAATAATGAAATTTGTACAATCGTAGATCAGGAAAAATGCGGCCGCCCTCAAACATGGCTGCAAACCTCCAGTGGAACTATAAGCCCATCAGGAATTTCAATACAAAAAACAATACCAAACAACAAGCAGGAAAAATTCTTATTAGGTGTAGAGGTAAAAAACGCTCCAAAAGGCACTTACGTATTTGATTTGATGGTTTGTATGGAAGATACCGGCGCAACAAATTATAATGACTGCCCAACTACTTCTCCAGATATATATGACACATTGCATAAACTGTATGTAACAGTTCCTTAATTACTTTAACAATTTTCCAAAGAAATCATTAACCCAACTTTGTATTCCTTCTGGGTTTCTAAACAAATAATACACAATCCCTATAACAGTTAATATAAGGATAAGCTTAAAGATCCACCCTTTACTTTTCTTAGGCTCTAAAGCAGTATCTAAAGGTTTATTTTCTTCTAGCATTTTACAATCTCCGAAAAGCTTTTTGCATCTAAAGAAGCTCCTCCAACTAAAACACCATCTATATTCTTTTGTGCAATAAGCTCTTTTATATTGTCTGGCTTTACAGAGCCGCCATATAAGATCGGAATATCATCTCCTAGTAACCCTCTTATGAACATATGAGCTTCTTCTGCCTGCTGAGGTGTAGCTGTCTTTCCAGTTCCAATTGCCCACACAGGCTCATAAGCAACTATTAAATCACCTTTAATACCATCTAACCCTTTGTTTATCTGCTCAACTACAACATCTTTCATTCTTCCTTTTTCCCTTTCTTCTAAAGTCTCACCAACACATAAGATAGGCTTTAATCCATTAGAAAGCGCAGTTTTAACCTTCTTATTAATTAAAGCATTATTTTCATTAAAAACATGTCTTCTTTCAGAATGTCCCAATATAACATACTCTACACCGATTTCTTTAAGCATTGAAGCAGAAATTTCTCCAGTAAAAGCACCTTCCTTTGAAAAATGCATATTCTGAGCGCATAACTTTATATTACTCCCTTTAAGCTCAGCAGAAATAGCGCTTAAAGCAGTAAACGCAGGAGATATTATAATCTCGTTATCAGAATCATCAACAAGTTTCTTCAATTCCTTAACCAAAGAGATAGCCTCACCTATGGTTTTATTCATCTTCCAGTTTCCTGCTATGATTACCATAATAAACTAATGTAAACTTATTATTTAAATAGTTTGTGGAATAAGGCCATATTCAGAAAGATACTTAAATAGAAATCCACCTCTGCCTTCTAAAGAGGTGACAGCACTTCAGAAGCTTTATTCTGAGTATATAATATGAATTCACAAGAATATAGGACTAGATTAAGGGATTGTCCAGATGAGGATTTAAAAGATAGATGTGGAATTACTGATAACTGGAGTATTTTAATTAAAGGGGACATTGAGCAAATAGTAACTGGATTAAAAACAAGGGACGATTTAGAATTATATGGTGAAGAGAAAAAAACAAACCCTCCTGAGGAAGGTTCTACATATGCACATTATGATTTTAAATATTTGCCTGGAACAGTAATATTCAGAGTTAGAACTGATAACAAACCACAACTTCCACTAGATGTGCCTGAACATCAGAAAGATGAATTAATAGAAAGAACAGACATTTATAATATGTCATTCATTATACACCCTTATCAGCATCATGACTGGAACCCAATGTTGAACGAATTGCCTGAGAATAATTTACCTGATGTAAGTTGGAAAAAAGCAATGGCAATTGTTATTGAGGATCTCTTAGGTTTCTTAGAAGAACGAGAAATTCCTTACTGTTTACTTAAGGTAAGGGATAAGGATGTTCCAGCAGATATTTCTGAATTAGTGTTTTGGCCAGAAGAAAACTAAACCACACCAAGAACCAACATAACAAGAACTACCGCAATAAACACAAACACATACTGCAAAACCCATACCATAAACGCCTTCAGTAAAGAAATCTTAAATGCTAACTTATATACAATTAATGTTCCAATCAACATAACTAAACCTGCAAATATGCCTATAAACCTTGTTGCACCAAGTGAAGCAAAAGACAAAACTAAACTTACCAAAAGAATCTTCACTTTTCCTGCTTCTCCTCCGACAAACTTTACTGCAAGATAAAGAGGCAAAGCTGAAAGTATCAATACTATTATTACCAAAAGTGCATTTGCCGCAATTAAAGATATAATGTCAATCATTTTTTAAAATAAGCAAAACACCTACTCCTATTAAAAGGTTTCCATAATAGATAATACTAAAAAATATGTTTTTAGCAATATCATAAAACAACGAAGCAGGATACAATTTGATTATATTTGAAGATGCACTAAAAGAATATCCTCCTTGTGGGAAAAATATCTTATGAAATACTGTAAATAAACCATCAAAATTAAACACCGATAAAATCAATAAAACAATAGTCACAATTAAAACACTTAAGCCAGAAAAAAACAACATTAAAGCTAAATTACGTAAAAACTTCTTCTTATCAAACACATACAATAACAACAATAAAAACACAAACACAACCAATAAAGAATAAAAGTAAATATTAAGCTTTAATATCAATAACCTTACATCTTCAAAATGCTCAATCTCCTCTGAATTAAATAGTTCTTTATCATACTCCCCATCATAACGCAAATAATCAAGAATCTCATTATTCACTTTATCAATATCTTTTGAAGGAAAATCAGAATAAACATTATACTTTGAAAATTCAGAAGAATAAAAATCAAAATCAAAAGCATTAACCTTAAAACTAGTTAAATAAACAATATCAAGCATACAAAGTATTAATAAAACAATAACTATTTTTTTCTTCATAAAAACAATAAAAGAATTATAGTTTATATATCTTTTCTTACTTACGATACAAACTAGGCCTCATCCTTTCAACACTTGCCGAATCTTGAAGGGCTGTCAGATCACGATATCCATTTTTTCTAATAATCCATAGTGAATTCAAATACTTTTGAAACACAACATCATCATTAACATCTCTCATAACCTTAGGCAGAGAATCTGCATCAGATTCTAACCTAAATAGCTCATATGCTTTAAATGTCGCCTCCATTGTTGTCTTTAGATCAAATCCTTCTTTAATTTCTCCAACACTCACTTCCTGGTGGCGGTTTGGAAACTCAAGCAAATTAGGAAACAAGATATCGAAATGTTCTCTTGCAAAATCTAATTGTTCTTGACTTATTGCCATTTTAATCTTTTTTCTCCTTAACTATAACTTCTCTTTTTCTTACTCTTCTTCTTTTGATAATAATTTCTTCAATTTCAACTTCACGCATAATTATTTCTTTTCCCATAACTTCTTTTTGCGCTTTTAGTATTTCTTCAACTATCTTATTATCTGGATTCTTAATAATAATTGGTTCTATAGCTCCTGTTTTAGGAACAGCAGAACCACTATCTTCTGAAGTAAAGCTTCTTGGAACATAAGCTTCCATAGGAGGCCCATCCAGAGCATTTTTTAAATCCCTCAAACTACTATCATAACCAATCTCCATCTTGCTATACCTAACTTCATTCAAAGATTCATGTTCTGTTAGAGAATAAAAACCATGCGCATATGAGGGCAGATCAGCATTAGCCATAGATTCATAAGTAGCAGAAGCACAACCATGATTAGAGCTATAGCATGCATTACAGCCTAAAGCTAAATTTCCCAGTGCATATGGATTTTCGTGACTCATTTTTTATCTCTTAAAAAACTGAGACTTAAAAATCTCTGATTTTTTTTGACTCATTTTAATCATCAACATAAATTAATTCTTTTTCTTCTTTCATTGCTTTATTAATAGCATCTTCAATGGACTTATGTGATTTTTTATCTTTTTTATCATCTTTTTTCTGTCCTTCTGAATGAACTTCAGAGGCAGCTTTCTTTTTAATGTCTTCATCAGTAGCTTCTTCTCTTTTTTCATATTTCTTTTCCTGTTTTTCTACTTCTTTTTCTATCCCTCTTGCTTCTTTATTTTTATCTTCCTCATCTCCTTTTTCTGCACTATAAACATCAGACTGGCTGTTGCCATTATAATCATCATTTCCCTGGTAATCAGTATGAGTCTCATTACCAAAATTACTATCATACTTATCCTGTTCCTGGTCCCATAATGAGTTGCTTTTATACATCTTATTCAGTCCTCTCTATAATATCGATAGTAACCTTTGCAATCGTCCCTGGCTTTAAATCTTTTTCTAATAACCTAGGTATAACTATAATAGACTGAGGGCCATGTTTTGCAATTCTTTTGGTTATTGTGTACTGTTTCATTTTTATCTTAAAAATGGAACTTTAAAAATCTATGATTTCACAGAAATCTTCGATTTCTGGGACACAAAAAATCTTTGATTTTTTCGTGTTTAATTGTTTCATTTATACATCTACTATACATAAAACTAAGAACTAATATATAAACCTTTCTATTTTGTAACTACCATATAGTAACTACTCTTCAATCAACTTCTCTTGTTTTACCCAGAATTCTATTGCCTTAGCTGCTTTTTTCCCAGCACCCATTGCATGAATAACAGTAGCACCTGCACCTTCAACTCCACCAATAATATCTCCGCCAGCAAAAACACCAGGTATAGAAGTCATCATATTTTCATCAACAAGGATATATCCTCTTTCACTATGCCCTATATTGACTGTTTTAATCAATAAGGGGTTAGGTCCTTGCCCAATAGCTATAACAACTTGGTCACATTCAATAATAAATTCAGAATCTTCAATAGGCACAGGTTTTCTTCTGCCTGATTCATCTACTTCCCCTAACATCATCTGCACACATTCAATCCCTGAAACTTCACCTTCACCCAATATCTTAACAGGATTTATAAGAAGCATAAAATGAATCCCTTCTTCCTGCGCATGCTTTATCTCTTCTTCACGGGCAGGCATTTCATCAAGAGACCGTCTGTAAACAATTGTAACATCTGCGCCTAAGCGTCTGGCGCTTCTTGCAGAATCCATAGCAACATTCCCTCCCCCAATAACAACAATTTTATTAGCTTTTTTTATAGGTGTATCATACTCAGGAAATTTATAGGCTTTCATCAAATTTACTCTTGTTAAAAATTCATTTGCAGAATAAACACCATTAAGACCTTCTCCTTGTATCCCTAAAAACTTAGGCAATCCTGCTCCACTTCCTATAAATACAGCATCAAACTTTTTTCTTAGTTCATCTAATGTATGCAGTCTTCCAACAATTACATTTTTCTTAATATTTATTCCTAATTTTTCTATATACTCAATTTCACCATTAACTATTTTTTTTGGTAATCTAAATTCAGGAATGCCATACGTTAAAACACCTCCTGCTTCATGCAGTGCTTCATAAATCACAACTTTATGCCCCATAAGCGCCAGGTCAGAAGCGCAGGTAAGTCCGGAAGGACCAGAACCAATAATTGCAATTTTCTTTTTATCAGGATGAGGTACAGGTGCTTTTGCATCTTGCTCCTCATTATCAGCTGCAAACCTTTCAAGCTTGCCTATATTAATAGGTTCATTTTTAATTCCAAGTATGCATTCTTTTTCACACTGGTCTTCCTGAGGACAGACTCTTCCGCAGATCCCAGGTAGGTTGTTAGTCCTCTTTATGGTCTTGATCGCCATATAGAATTTTCCTTCTTTTATATATTTCACAAATTTAGGAATATCTACATTAACAGGACACCCAGAAATACATTTTGCATCTTTGCACTGCAGACATCTGGAAGCTTCCATCTTAGCTCCCTCTTCATTATAGCCAAGATTAACTTCATCAAAATTATTTACTCTTTTTTCAGGTTCCTGCTCCCCTGTAAGAACTTGTTTGCTTTTCACGAAAAAACGGAAAATAAAGGAATATATAAAATCTTCTATAATAAAATACTAAAAAAACAAAAATTTATAAAGAATAAAAACCTAAATCAATATAACATGAAAAAAGAGCCAGTAAAGGTAGACTATCTTTTTGAAGTAAGCTGGGAAGTATGCCATCAGGTAGGTGGAATTTATACAGTAATTAAATCAAAAGCAGCTAAAATCTATGATGCTTACAGAGATCGTTATTTCTTTATAGGCCCTTATTATGCAGAAGAGGCAGCTCTTAAATTTGATGCAAAACCAATTCCTAAAGAATTTAACAAAATATTCAATGATCTAAAAAAAGACAATATAATCTGTCATTTTGGCAAGTGGACAATAGATGGTGTAAAGGTACACACTATTCTAATTGATTTTTCAAAATATATGAAAAAATCAGGAGATATTAAGAGGCAGCTTTGGGATGATTTTAAGATAGATTCTATGAATTCAAAGAAAGAATTTGATGAATGGGTTACATGGTCAACAATTTCAGGAAGATTATTAGAAGGATTAAGAAAAACCTTGAAAGGGAGAATTGTAGCTCAATTCCATGAATATATCTCGGGAGCAGGATTGTTATATTTAAAAAAGAAAAAAGTAAAAATAGGAACTGTTTTTACAACACACGCAACCTACCTTGGAAGAAAGCTTACAAGCTCAGGAGTCAATCTTTATGATGTACTTAAAAAAATTAAGCCACAGGATGAAGCCTATAAGCACAATATTCAGGGAAGATTTACTTTAGAAAAAGCAACGGCCATGAAGGCAGACATATTTACAACAGTTTCTGACATAACTGCTTTAGAGGCAACCCATCTTATAGGAAGAAAACCAGATTTAGTGTTGCCAAACGGTTTAGATATGACCAAATTTCCCACAATGGAAGAAAGGTCAATTAAACATGCTAAATTTAAAAAGCAGATAATGGATTTCGTAAAAGTCTTCTTTTTTCCTTATTATCGATTTGATGCAGACAATTCTCTTTTATATTTTATAGCAGGAAGGTATGAATTCAAGAATAAGGGAATTGATATCCTGATTGAGGCATTGGGCAATTTAAATAAAAAATTAGCAAATGAAAAAGACGCCAAATCAGTAGTTGTCTTGTTATGGATACCTACAAAAGTCGAAGGGATAGACAAGAACCTTTCACAGAACAAGATAAACTATGAAGGCGTAGAAAATTTCATGGATCGCTCCCTTGGAGAATTAAAATCAAATATCATAAATTCAATTGTGAACCAAAAGCTTCCTACAACAAATGAATTATTCAGTACTTCTTTTCATTATCAGATGAAAAAGAAGATGTTTGAATTCAAGCAAAAAGGGAATCCCTCGATGGTTACACATAATGTTTTAGACAAAGAGGATATTATCTTAAAATCATTAAAAAAAGCTGGCTTAACTAACTCATCTAAAGATAAAGTTAAGGTAATATACTATCCGGTATATTTAACAGGTGCAGATGGATTGATTGATTTAAGCTATTATGATGCCATAACAGGATGCCATCTGGGAATATTCCCTTCTTATTATGAACCATGGGGCTACACTCCATTAGAGACAGGAGCATTAGGAGTTTCATCTATAACTACAGACTTAAGCGGTTTTGGAAAATACATAATGAAAAAACATCCCCCTTGCAGAGGAATTTCTGTTTTGAAAAGACAGAACCTTTCAGAAAAAAGAACAGCATCAAATCTTACTAACATGATGTATGATTTCTCAAAATTAAGCAGAGAAAACAGGATTAAAAGAAAATTAAACGCAAAGCACGTAGCTGATTCAGCAGATTGGGAAAACATGGTTAACTATTATATTAGGGCACATAATCTGGCTTTAGGAAAAGTAAGATAATTTTATTTCTTAAGTGACAATACTGCCTAGTGAAGTCCTAGCTAAAAACATTGACTTGCGAAAGTACTTGGTTGCATAAATGAATAATATATTCGTACGAAGCGCAGTATTGTCACAACTTCTCTAGAATAATCAGAAAAGTATAAAAAGACCAATCGTCTACAAAAATACACTATGAAATCCCTAATTTTGGCAGGAGGATACGCAAAAAGGCTTTGGCCTGTCACTAAAAATATGCCTAAGCAGCTGCTTCCAGTAGCAGGAAAGCCAATAATAGAATATCCATTGGAGAATATAGAATTAACAATAGGGATAAAAGAAACAATAATTTCTATAAATGCTTATTTTGAGTTTAATTTTCGTGAGTGGTTTACAAAATACCAGTTTAGAAAAAAGACAAAACTTGCAATAGAAAAAACATTCTCAGAAGAAGAAAAACTTGGCTCAATTGGAGCTCTAAATTACATTATTCAGAAACTGGAAATAGATGATGACCTTCTTATAATAGGCGGAGACAATCTATTTGATTTTTCTTTAAGAAAATTTATTAATTATTTCAGGGAAAAAGGATCAAGTGTAGTTGCATTATACGATATAAAAGATAAAGAAAATGTACAAGGCAGGTATGGCATTGCAGAGAGTGACAGTGATAATAAGATAATTGGTTTTGAGGAAAAACCAGAGAATCCAAAAACTACTTTAGTGAATACTGCCTGTACTATACTATCAAAAGAAGACATAAAGCTAATTCCTCAATATATAGCAGAGGGAAACAACAAGGATGCATTTGGATATCTGCTGCAGTGGCTTATTAAAAAGAGGCCTGTTCATGGCTTTGTCTTTGATACACCCTGGTTTGACATAGGCTCTTTCGATGCATATGATAAGGCTAATCTTTACTACAGAGAAAAACGATTAAGCACAATAAGAGAAAGAAAGATGATTGTTAATTTGTAATCAAACCATCTTCTTATAAACATCAAATGTCTCTTCAGCTATCCTTTCCCAGGTAAACTTCTTAACTTCTTTTAATCCATCTCTTCTTAACTTATTATAAGCTTTCTTATCCTTAATTAAAAACAATATCTTCTTAGCCAATTCATCAGTATTCCAATAATCTACCTTTAAGCAGCTTTTAAGCATTTCAGCAATGCCCGATTGCTTAGAGATAATTGCAGGAGTTCCATTGTTGATAGCTTCCAAAGGAGTAATTCCAAAAGGCTCAGAAACAGAAGGCATTACAAAAATCTTAGCTTTCCTGTAATAATAAACTCTATCTTTGACAAAGCCCAGAAATTTAACATTATTCTTTAAACCTAATTTATTTACCTGCTCCTTTAATTTATTTACATAAGGGCTATGGCCTACACCTGCAATCAATAAAACAACATCCTGTTCCTTTTTCAAAACCTTTGTCAATGCTTCCAGCAGATAAGGAATCCCTTTTTGGTATGTTAATCTACCTAAGCAGATTATATATTTCTTTTTGCCTTCTTTTTTTGCAGGAGGCAACTTCTTTTGATTTACAGCATTAGGTACTACTTCAATTTTTTTAGAACTAATTTTATATTTATCTACCATTATTTTTTTAGTAAAACCAGAAACAGCTATAATTTTATCTGCACAATCCATCCCCCTTTTCTCTATTTTAAATCTGTGGATTTTTGGCTTTTTTGATTTATCATAAGCTGTTGAATGAATAGTTAATAACAAAGGTTTCTTTGAAATTTTCTTTAGTACAATACTCGCATCTATAGGATGTTCATCCTGGCAGTGTATAAGGTCAAAATCATATTTTTTGATAACTTCTGAAATTTGTTTAGTGAAAGCAGCTATTTTCTTCAACCTTAAATCACCATAGACAACTACTTTTCCGTTTTCCTTAAATTTCTGGCTTATATCTAACCCTACAATTTCTAAATTTCCAATTTTCTTATGAATAGGATGGGGAGTAATAAAATATATCTTAACCGGAAGTTTAGCCAAAGCTTTTGTCAGATAATAACAATGAGTTCCTAATCCACCTACCCAGTAAGGAGGATATTCCCATCCAATCATCAAAACCTTTATCTTTTTCATTACAACCCTAACTAATTTATCTGTTTATATACTTTTTGAATAAATAATAGCAGAAAAAAATAACGTACCATAAATAGCTGCTATTATTTAGAGAAAGACAAACTATTACTATGTATTTCTTTTGTCTTTCTCTTAAATTAGTCGAAAGATATAAAAACTCCCCTCATAAAAACTTAATATGTGAAACAAATAAAACCAAAAGCAGATATTCTTATAGAAGTTTCTTATGAGATAGTCGCAAAACTAGGCGGCATACATACAGTCATCAAAACAAAAGCTCCTTTTATGAAAAAATATTACAAAAATAATTATTGGGTTATAGGATTATATAATAAAAGAGATGCAAAAACCAAATTCAAAAGACAAGAGCCAAACAAAGAACTAAAATCATTGTTTGCAAAATTAAGAAAAAATAACATAATCTGCCATTATGGAATCTGGGACACAAAATCAAACCCTCAAGCAATACTTATTGATATAAGCAGGCTAATTAAAGATAAACAAACAAAAAATAAGATAATGGAAGATTATTGGGTTCATTTCCTGCTTCATGACAATTACCACAACAATTCTTTACTTTTTGGATATTCTGCAGGAAAGCTAATATCTGAGTTGGTTAAATTAAGAAGTTTCAAAAATAAAAAAGTAGTTGTCAATGCTCATGAATATATGAGTGGTCTATCCTTGCTTTATTTAAGAAAGCACAAGTGCAATTTGCCTTTGGTTTTTACAACTCACTCCACATCTCTGGGAAGGGCTTTGGCATTTAAAGGGCATGATATTTACAAAGACAGTTTAATTTACAAAAAAAAGAACAAAAGAAGTTATTATCAAAAATTGCAGTCATACAGCAAACTAGTAGGCACTACATTATATCAAAGGCATTTATTTGAAAAAGCATGCGCAAAAAAAGCAGATGTCTTAACAACAGTAAGTGAAATAACATCCAAAGAATCTGCATTTTTATTAGATTGTCCTGCAGACATTGTAACTCCAAATGGATTGGATACAATTACTCCCCCATCCATTGAAGAGCAGTTTGCAATAAACTATAAGTCAAGACAAAAGATAATTAAGTTTCTCCAAGATTATTTCAGACCTTATTATCAGATTAAGACAGAAAATTCATTATTATTCTACACAGCAGGAAGATATGAAATTTATACAAAAGGATATGATTTGTTTTTTGAAGCTTTAAAGAGGTTAAATATTAGATTAAAAAAAGAAAAATACCCTCATACTATTTTTGTCTTATTGTTCATCATGGTTTCACATAAGAAGGTAAAAAAAGACCTAATAAACACTTTGAATCTTTCAAAAAAGAACAGCAAACTAAAAAGGAAAGGATATCCTCCTAATTCTATGTTTGAAGCAAAAAATAATCTAATTCCATCATATCTTAAGAAAAATAGTTTGCTAAACAAATCAAACGATAAAGTAAAGGTTTTATTTTATCCTGCTCCAGCAAGAAAAAAAGACAAATTATTATCTATGCATTATAAAGAGATTGTGTCATCCATGGATTTAGGTATATTTCCATCTTTATATGAGCCATGGGGATATACTCCTTTGGAAACAGCTGCAATGAGCACAATAGCAATAACAACAGATGTCGCAGGTTTTGGAAAATTTATAGACAAAAGAACAGACCAAAGAAAAACGCCGGGAATAATAGTCCTAAAAACAAGAGAAAAAGAAAAAGAACCAATCATAGGAAATTTGGCAAAAATTATGCATAAAGTAGTCCATATGTCTAAGGAAAAGAGGATACAGAAAAGAGTTGAGGCAAACAAATTAGCAGGATTGGCAAACTGGGAAGACTTCTCAAAAGAATATATAAAAGCCCATAACTTAGCAATTAAAAAACACAGAAAGAAATAATCACTTGATTTTATTAGCTTTTAGAAACTCAGAAGCAGACAATGATTTCTTGCAGCTATTGCACTGAAAAACCGCTTCACCAGAAGGACTTAGAAAATCAGATTTAACTATTTTTATAGAATTGCATTTAGGACATTTAAGCTCAACCTCTTCAAGCTTAAAAAATTTAGAGCATTCTTTGCAGAAAAATATATATCCTTTGCATAATAATATTTTATGCTGTGGAGCATCACAAAATGGGCAAAAATTTATTTCAGACATTTTAATGAGCACTTCTCCTCTTCTTCATATGTTCTGTTTCTGTTCATTAGTTCTTCCCAATCAACTTTATGGGCATTAAATTCAGGGCCGTCACAACAAGCAAATTGTATTTTGCCATCAATTAAAACTCTACATCCTCCGCACATACCCATGCCATCTATCATTATCGGATTTAATGAACAGATTGTTTTAATCCGGCTTCGGGTCATATCAGCTATAGCCTTCATCATTATAGGAGGACCAATTGCAATAACAAGGTCTATTTTCTCTTTTTGCATCAATTCCTTTAAAACATCAGATACAAAACCTTTGTGTCCTTTACTTCCATCATTAGTAGTTACAAGCAATTTGTCGCAAATAGGTTTAAAATGATCCTCCCAAAACAAGTATTTCTTGCTTTTTGAGCCTATAATTGCCGTAATTCTGTTATTCATGCCTTTTAACGCTTTAACAATAGGATAAATAGGTGCAATACCTAATCCGCCACCTATAACCACAACATTGCCATAATCATCTATTTTAGAAGGATTGCCTAATGGACCTACCACATCCAGCAGAGAATCCCCTTTTTTTAATAAAGAAAGTTCAGTAGTTGTCTTTCCAACAACCAGAAGTACAATTGTTATTGTTTTCTTCGTAGAATCTGCTATTGTTAAAGGTATTCTCTCTCCTTTTTCATCTTTTCTCAATATTACAAACTGTCCGGGTTTTGCTTTCTTTGCAATTTCAGCTGCTTCAATCTCAATCAGATAAGTATCTTCAGCTAATTTTCTTTTTTGTAATATAGGAAACATTTGTCTTAATTTGAGTGAAAAGAAATAGTATTTAAAACTATTGTTAAGATAGTCAACTTAAATGATAATGCTGCCAAGTGAAGTCCCCACCTAACACATTGTCCTGTGAGAATCCTTGCTCGCAACTTAATATAACTCACTCGCACGGAACGCAGCATTATCAAAAGTTTAACTTAATCAATTGAGTAATTTTTTCAACTTACCAAAATTATAAACTTCATCTCCCACTACAAAACACTTAAAATTACTTAAATCATGCTGTAAAAAAGGGCTTAACAACTTTGATTTCAATATATCAGTTCCTTCCGTAACTAAATTAAACGAAGGCTGAACAATCAATGTTTTTCTTTGGAACTTCCCCTTAAGAAAACACTTAAACAATTCAACTCTAACTCCTTCTCTAATATTAACAGCAGGATGTTCATGCCCGATTATTATCGTCTTAACACCTTTAAGTTCAGGAACCTTATGCCCATGAACAATCAATATATCCTTAATCTTATAATTATCAACAACTTTCACTTTTCTTTTCTCAGCAATAGGTCCTAAGATAGTATCATGATTACCCTTAATCAATATAATCTCATTGCACTTCCTACCAAGAAAATCAAGTAACTGTAAAGTATGCCTCCATTCCTGCTCTGAAATAGTTCCAAACTCATGCTTAACATCACCGTTAATAATTATCTTATCAACCTTTCCAACTTTTTTAAAAATACCTTCAAGACGTTTAATAGTCTCTTTAAACTGAAACCGAGGAATCAACACACCTTGTTTATTCAATGACTCTTCATAACCAATATGCGTATCTGCAAGTATCAATATCTTCTCTTTCTTAACATAAAGACAAAGGTCAACTATCTCAATACCTTTTGAAATTTCCATAACAATCAGCATTCTTTTTCTTTTTAAATAATTATTGTTAAATTCCACTCCTTTTTTTATTCATATCCCCTCTTAAATTGTAAGTTAAAGGTTTTGTTCCAACTTAATCCTTTCGTTTAAAACTGAAACTAATAAGAGAACGCAATCTTTGGTTAGTTTAAAAATTTCAGAGGTGAAATAAAATGAATAAACAAAAACAGGAAATTAAAAATTTCCCTATCTCAAATAAATTTGAGAAATCAAAGATTTTTGAAGTTGAAAAAACAAGCTTTTTCAACAAAAAAAGAATTTATCAGATAATAAATGACATAGAAGCAGAAGTGCATTCTGTTATCAAAAACAGAGAAAATAGAAATAGACAATTTCAGCATTTGATGGTCACTATATCATTCGAAGGACTTACTGAGCTGATTGACCTTGAGCTCTAAACATCTAATGGGCTTTTAATTTTCTTAAATTCTTCTGTATTCAACCTGGCATAACCCTGCGTTGTTTTTATATCAGAATGACCCATAAGTTTCTGGATTTTTTCCATAGGCACCTTATTTCCAAGAAGATGAGTAGCAAAACAAGCTCTTAAGAGGTGAGGGTATACTCTTTTTTTGATGCCTGCTCTTTTTGCAGCTAGCTTTACAACCTCTTCTGCTGTTCTTATTGATATATGGTCAAAACCATTATCAAATAGATAAACAGATTGTTTTTCCCTTGAATTAAGGTATTTCTTTAAATCTTTAATGAACCTATTTGAGATTATTGTAAATCTGTCTTTAGCTCCCTTACCTTTCTTTATGAATACAATCCTATCATTATAATCAACATCATCAACTCTAACCTTAACACATTCACCAACCCTCATCCCGGATGAATACAATAATTCTATCAAAAGTCTATGCTTTAGGAATTTAGTATTTTCAATCATTAATTTAACCTGTTCTTTCGAAATTACAGGATCAAAATCCTTTGGAATCTTAGACCTCTTTATATTTGTAAAAAGCCTCTTACCAAGATAGCTCCCATAATAGCATTTCAGAGAATTTATTGCCATATTTACTGTCCTAGGCCCAGCACCATTCAAAACAAGATAATTAAGATAAGCCTTTATATCCTTAGAATTTATGCTTCTCTGCTCTTTCTTGATAAAGTCCAGAAACTTGCCGTTATAATGAAGATAAGCATCAATAGTTTGATTGCTAAAATTCCTAACTCTCAATTCCAGCACAAAGTTCTTAAATCTCTCCCTTAAGACATCTTTTTGCCTTGGCCCATTTTTCTTAGGAAAATACTTAAAAAACTTCATTCAAATCGCCTCCATAAGCACTTATAGAGCATCTAGGTATATAAACCTGACGTCAAGACCTGGCGAGTGGCAAGTGAACCCCTCAAAACAGCTAAAACCTCTAAATTTTGCCACCACAACCCTTCCCTCACTAGCCAAAACTCTGGCGAGTGAACAACCTCCCCAAGACGAGTATAACATCTATCAAACTCCAAGTATTCGTTTAATAGATGTTACATTCAATAGCCCACACCCATTAGAATTATAGAAATAATTCTTTGGGGGATATCCCCCAACACCCCCTTAATAGGTGGGCTACTCCTCCGAATTTTCCAAAGGAAAATTCTCGGTCCCTAGCGGGAGAATGTAACAGCCGTTTCACGGTTCCGCCTTGCGGTGCTGTTGCTCCTCGGCTCCACCCAAATTCGTCTCGAGGTCGTCACTCCGTTCCTCCAGCTCGAGCCAAACTTCGTGAAACGGCGATGTTACATTCAATAGCCCACACCCATTAGAATTATAGAAATAATTCTTTGGGGGATATCCCCCAACACCCCCTTAATAGGTGGGCTACTCCTCCGAATTTTCCAAAGGAAAATTCTCGGTCCCTAGCGGGAGAATGTAACAGCCGTTTCACGGTTCCGCCTTGCGGTGCTGTTGCTCCTCGGCTCCACCCAAATTCGTCTCGAGGTCGTCACTCCGTTCCTCCAGCTCGAGCCAAACTTCGTGAAACGGCGATGTTATGCGCAATATTTGAAAATGCCTAAATTGGTAAAGGGGGCAAAAAGTTTAAATATTTCCATTGATTTTTATTTTATATAGGGGAATTACTATGGATATTGCAAAAGAACATCATTTAAAACTTTTGGAGTTAGCACTACTTCCTTCAAAACCCAAATACCAATTAGTAATGCATCTTTATGGACCTAATCAAGATGGAAATTTGGTTGTAGTTGATGAAACTGATGGATTTAGGGTTAGTTATACTCCTGCCAATGGTACTAATTTTAATATGGGCAATCTTGAAGGTGCTCAAGGATATATGTCCAATCTATGTAAGGATGTTCTTCCTGATTGGTTAGAATCTCACCAACTAGTACCGAGCAAAACTGATGTTGGTTCAATTAATGCACATACTGCAAATATGGGCCAAAGACACATTACAAGAGCACTCACCATCGACAATATGGTAGTAATATATGAACCACACTTAGTTACCAATCGAGATGAAATTGCTGAATATTGTAATAGACATGATATTCATTTAGCCAATAGATAATTAACTTTTGCCCCCTAATTCTAATAGTTAATTGGACTTCGTCCTAGAAGACGGCATTTTCAAAGACTACCCTCCCCCCACTACGTAGGGGTCGGTGCGCATAACAGCTCTTTACCGATTCCAAAAATTGGGACCCTCCTCTAAAGGGTCCCTCCCAATTTTTTCCATCCAAATGTCAATTTCCAGCTCTGTTCCAAAAAAGTTTTGCGGGTTGCCTCAAAACTTTTTCTCCACAAGGGAAACTGCCACTTCGGTAAAGAGCGATGTTA
>Ga0233431_1000695_pt1 | contig 69579 bp, 70 predicted proteins | sample SI_118_April2016_FD_179867 | JGI IMG/M metagenome (GOLD analysis project Ga0233431, IMG submission 179867) | Seawater microbial communities from Saanich Inlet, British Columbia, Canada - SI_118_April2016_200_MG | ecosystem: Environmental > Aquatic > Marine > Inlet | place: Canada: British...
ACAAGATCAAAGAACAAACTCTGGCTTTACGTCGCCAGCAGCACCTACAAAGGATAGGTGTATAATCCAACCAACGAGGCTAAAAGTCTCCATTAGAAACTGTCCGAAAGCTTTGAGGACATACAATCATCCCGCGCTTGACGGCTGGACAGACCAGCGAGTGCACTGCACAAGATAAAAGCAATTGGGCTCGGTTACACACCCTTCGAAGAGGCTTATCCTGAGTTTTTTCGAAGAGCTCAAGACGACTCTTCTAACAAAAATCCTTCCTTCGTGAAGGCTTTTTCATTTGACATTCCATCTCCTTTCACTTAAACTATACGCATAGACTATCCGAAATCACCTTATTCTTAGGAGATTATAATGACTGAAAGTTTTTCCCACCTAACCGCACAAATGCCCCTTGCGCCCGCAATTCAGGCTTGGGAAATGTACCTCAACGATCAGGGACGTTCACCGAATACCGTTAAGGCTTTTCTCTCTGATGTTCGCATTCTGACGCAATTTCTCCCCCCAGATCGTTCTTTGGGAGCGATTACGACCGAAGACTTAAATCGCTATTTCGATTGGATGGAAAAAGAGCGCGGTGTCCCTTGCAGCCCAAAAACATTGGCACGCCGAATTACCTCCACAAAATCTTTCTTCCGCTGGTTACATCAATTTGGGGTCTTATTAGTCGATCCCGCTGAAAAAGTTGCCAATCGCTCTGTTTTGGCTCCCTTACCCACCGTTTTAACAGAAAAAGAAAGATTGCTCGTTTTGGATGTTGCCAATAAGCACCGCACAGATAAAAAGCCAGACGCACGCCCTATTGCTCTGCTTTCTCTTTTGCTCTCAACCGGCATTAAGAAAAGCGAATGTCTTGGCATTCACCTAAACCATATCGAGTTGGATGATCCTGAGGGACCTTATGTTTTCATTCGCTACGCCAGCCCTGCAAATCGCTACAAAGAGCGCAAAATCGACCTTACGGATGAATGGCTCACGGTCTATCGAGAGTATCTCGCGCAATATGAACCTGTGGATCAACTCTTCCCCTGGTCGCCTCGTCGGCTGGAATATCTGCTCGAAGATATCAGCGACGAAGCAGGTCTGGAAAAACATCTCTCCTTTGTGATGTGCCGATGGACCTGCTCTCTCACTGATCACAATAATGGCGTGGAGCCTGATCGCATTCGCCAAAAACTGGGCATTTCAAAAATCCAGTGGCGCGAAATAAAAATGAAATTACGAAAGCTAAGCCGCGAGGAAGACTAAGCCCAAAATTAGCTCTTATATAAGATAAAGTACAAAAAAGAAGGCTTATTTATAAAAACAGGCCTTCTTTTTTCAAATTGTTCAATTATAAAACAATCAACTTATAACCAATCCCTGTCACTGTCTCTATCTTCACATTGCTCTCGCCCATCTTTTTACGAAGGTGCGCTACATGCACATCCACTGTGCGGGTTTGTCCGTAGAAATCAAACCCCCACGCCAGCTCAAGAAGTTTTTCACGGCTGAGAACACGCCCGCGGTTTTCGGCGAGTGTAAAAAGCAGGTCAAACTCTTTGGTGCGGAGGCTGATGGGATTCCCGCCGATGTTTGCTTCTCGGCTGGCAGGGTCAATACTCAGGTCACCGAGATGCAAAACAACGGAATCAGGCTGCGAGACACGAGCGTCGCGGCGCAATATCGCCTTGACACGGGCGACCAACTCACGGGGATTAAAAGGCTTGGTCAGATAATCATCCGCGCCCAACTCCAGACCCACGATTTTGTCGATGTCATCATCCCGCGCCGTTAACATCAGGATAGCAACCGGATTATTTTCTGCACGTAAACGACGGCAAACCTCGAAACCATCCGCTTTGGGAAGCATCACATCAAGCACGATCAAGGCTGGATTTTGGCTTGCGACAGAGTCAAGAGCAGCCTGCCCGTCCCCCGCTGAGATGACTCGAAACCCCTCGCGCTCAAGATAAAGCTGCGCAAGCTGGATGATAGAGGCTTCGTCGTCAACGAGGAGAATTAACTCAGCCATTTATTCGGGGATATATGCAATCGCTTCAACTTCAACGCGAACATTGAGAGGCAGCGTTTTTGCTGCAACGGTGGAGCGCGCGGGGGGATTGTCGGTGAAGAACTCAGCATAAACAGCGTTGAATTCCGCAAACTCGCCCATATCGGCCAGGAAACAGGTTGTTTTTACAACATATTCCAGCCCAGAACCAGCAGCTTCGAGAACATATTTGAGATTGGTCAGCGATTGACGTGCTTCAGCAGCAACGCCACCTTCGACGACTTTGCCCGTAGCACGGTCAACGGGGATTTGCCCCGCTGTGTAGACCATGTTGCCGAGCTTCATGCCTGCAGAATAAGGACCGATGGCCTCAGGGGCTTTTTCGGAAACAATAACTTCTTTTTTTAGGGACATTTTTCCTCACAGTGAAAATTTGATTAATAAATCGATATTTCTTTATTGCAAAGTTTCCAGCAATTCTATTCCGTGCTTAATTCTTTCCATCACCTTTTCTCGCCCGACGATCTCCATCGTCTCGAAAATAGGTGGACTGACCTTTTGCGCAGCGATAGAGTCACGCAAAAAACCAAAGACATTTCCGACCTTTGTTTCCATTTCGGCTGCCAAATCTCTAAAAGGTTGATTTGCGCTATCCATGCTAAAGTCGGGCAACTCCCTTACTAATTTTTCAATACGTTTCGCTAGAGCCAGCGCAGAAACGGCATCCATTTTTTTGCCGATCAAAGCTTCGGCTTCAGGGTGTACATCTTCTACAAAGAAAAAGCCGCCTTTCTCCGGCACTTCTGTCAAATTACCTAAGCGGACTTGCAAAGCAGCGGCTACTTGAATCAGCTTTTCGTTATCGCTAACATCATAGCCTGCTTTTTCAAAGAAAGGTTTCATTCGTGCGGCTAGATCAACCACATCTAAAGAGCGGATATAAACACCGTTAAAATGGTCAAGTTTCGTGAAATTCAATGCAGCAGGCGCAGGGTTAAGTTTTTCAACGCTAAACTTTTCGATCAATTCAGCCATCGAAAACTCTTCAGTTTTATCGTCATAGCTCCAGCCGATCAAGGCTGCCCAATTGACTACCGCCTCTGGCAAGTAGCCAAATTTACCAAAATCGCTCAGGAAAATCGGCTTGCCTGCAGCCAGCAAGGCTTCGCTATCGCGCTTGCTCATTTTTCCTTTGCCGTCTGGCTTTAGGAAAATAGAGGGGTGAATCCAGGTCGGCTGTTCCCAATCAAAGGCAGCGTATAGATGCCCGTGCAAGGGAAAAGTCGGCAACCATTCAGAAGTACGGATAGCATGCGTAATTTTCATCAGATGGTCATCGATCACGACAGCCAAATGATAAACGGGAAGCCCGTCTGATTTGACCAAGATAGTATCGTCTAAGGTGCTGTTTTCAACGGTGATATCACCACGCACTGCATCCGTGACAGTGATATTACCTTCATGTGACATTCTAAAACGGATCACATGCTCGGCGCCGCTCTTGATCTTTTGGTCTGCTTCCGCTAAATCGACATCTCTGTCAGGACAAATATCTCGGTGTTGTTGACGAGCGTGTTTTTCAGTATCAATTTCTTTTTCTTCGTCGTGCGAACAGAAACAATAATAGGCGTGCCCATTTTCAACAAGCTGACGAGCGTATTTTGCGTAGATTTCGCGCCGCTCAGTTTGGCGATAAGGGCCATAATTCCCGCCTACATCGGGGCCTTCATCCCATTCCATCCCCAACCAGCGGAGGCCTTCCATCAACTCTTCTTCTGCGCTTTCTACATAACGCTTTTGGTCGGTATCTTCGATGCGCAAAATGAATTGCCCACCCGTTTGTCTGGCAAGAAGATAATTATATAAAGCGGTGCGTCCGCTCCCTAGATGCGTTCGTCCCGTTGGGGATGGTGCAAACCGCACCCGTGCTGGCTGTTTTGTGTCTGTCATAATTCTCCAAAAAATATTATTCTATTAATCCTAAAATTCTGCCGATTTTTGGCGCATGATAACGCTTTCAACCAAACCTATGCCCAGCATTAGCGAGACCAAGCCACTTCCGCCATAGCTGATAAAGGGGAGTGGCAAGCCAGAAACAGGGATGAGATTCAAATTCACACTAATATTTACCGCACCCTGAAAAAATATCAGGGCAGCTACGCCGAAAGCGATCGTCGATCCCGCCGTATCCCGTGCAAGACGTGCTGCAAGAATACAGCGCCAAAGGATAAAAGCCAGCGTTGCGATCACGATTAATGCGCCAATAAAGCCAAACTCTTCTGAAATTGCCGAAAAGATAAAATCTGTATGGCGCACCTTAAGGAAGCGCAACTGGACTTGTGTTCCCTGCCCATAGCCTTTGCCGAGCCAACCACCAGAGCCGATTGCGATCAGCGCTTGCTGAATATTGTAAGTCTCACCATAGGTGGCATTCGGGTCCGGGAAAATGAAAGTCAGCACGCGCTGCTGCTGATATTCCTGCAAGAAAGGAAACCCGGCAATAACCAGACCAATCCCGCCAACGGCGAAGGAGACAAGATGCTTAAGTTGCAAACCATTCATCCAGATCATTACACCCCAAATCACCACGATCACGATCACGTTACTTAAATTTGGCTGCAACAAAATCCAGACTGTTAATCCCATAGCCCAGAGCAAAGAGCTAATGATCCAACGCAGGTCGCGCGGCTCATTTTTTGTCTGCTCAAAATAGCGTGCAAGAATCAGGATCACGACCAGCTTCGCCAACTCTGTCGGCTGAATAAAGATCGCACCCAATCTAAACCAACGCGCCGCACCAAAAACCGCACGCGCGCTCATAAAAAGGAGGATGAGCAAAGTCATCATCACTATGTATATGGGCCTATATAATGCCAACCAATAGTTGTAATCAATTGCTGCAACCAACACAATAACGACCAATCCAAAGGCGGCAAAAATTGCCTGACGGTTGGGATAATCTACCAACTCTGCATTTCCAGCTACAGCAGAATCGATCATGGCAACACCAAAAGCGATTGCCAGGACAACCGCGCCGAGTAACCAAAAATCGAAATGTCGCCAAGAAAGATTTTTTAGCATAATGCCTTTTTACCACAGAGATGAAGAGCTTGCAAAGTAGTTCGAAATAATTTTTTACATAAAAAGTGACGAGTGAATGATATTCATCATGCTTCACTCGTCACTGCCTACTTCAGTTCTAAGCTGTCTGTTCTTTAGAAATTATCTCCCTCGCTGACGAGTTTTTGCCTTCAAAGGAATATCAGCGATCAAACGTTGCTCACGCCCTGCCCGAGCCACATCTATATTAACCGCATCTGGGTCAATTTCAATATGCCGCGAAATCACTTCGATCAGTTCGTCTTTCAGCGCTTCCAAAACTGCAGGTGTCATATCGGTTCTGTCGTGTGTTAATACAAGTTGCAAACGCTCTTTTGCATTTTGCGCACTTTTTTTCTTGCCGCTAATTCTATCAAAGAAACTCATCTCAATTCCTCCCCGTCAGTTTTGAAATTCGCTTCCACAGACCGCCTTGTTCTTCCAGATCCATATAAGGAACGTCGTCACCCATCATGCGCGCTGCGATATTCCTAAATGCCTGCCCTGCACGGCTCTCTTTATCAAGAGCAATTGGTGCGCCCTGATTAGCCGCTATCAAAACAGATTTATCTTCCGGTACGATCCCGATCAAATCGATTGCCAAAAGATCAAGCACATCTTCAGGCGAAAGCATTTCCTGCTTTTTAACCATCTCATGGTTGACTCTATTCAAGATCAGCGAGGGGCTGCCTTTTTCTTCTGCCTCCAAAATCCCGATCACGCGGTCTGCATCTCGCACCGCAGAAATCTCGGGATTCGTCAGCACCAGCACACGGTCGGCGGGCGCAATCGCATTTTTGAAGCCACGCTCAATCCCAGCGGGCGAATCGATCAATACCCAGTCCACTTCTTCGCGCAGATCATCGCCCAAACGCATCATATCGCTCGGAGAAACAGCCATTTTATCGCGCGTTTGTGCGGCAGGGATCAAAAATAAACCAGGCAAACGTTTATCACGGATCATTGCCTGTCGCAATCGGCAACGCCCCTCAACAATATCCACAATATCGTAAACAATGCGGTTTTCCAATCCCATGATCACATCGAGATTTCGCAAGCCAATATCACCATCCACACAGACTACTTTTTGCCCGCGCGAAGCCAAAGCAATACCAAGACTTGCGATCGCGGTCGTTTTACCAACCCCGCCTTTTCCTGATGTGATCGTAACGATTTTTGCACTCATAAATTCACCTATTAAAAATTATTTCGCATTCCACACTTCTGTTTGAAACTCACCATTTTTTAAAGAAATTTTAACCGCTTTTTGAGATGTCTTCCCCCCAACGCGATTCTCGATCTCAGAAGCGATCTGCAACCTGGTCGGGGTCATCGTTAAAGCACATACGAAAGCATCCGTGTTTTCATCTGCTGGCTGACCCTCAATATCTGCCCCGACATGAACAGAGCCGCGCAAACGCCCCCAGACAAGAATATTACCTGCCGCCACAATCTCTGCGCCTGGGTTGACATCCCCCATCACCACAACATGCCCATTATGCTCAATTCTTGTTCCAGAGCGAAGCGTGCGCTCCACCCAAAGAACAACCTCTTCTTTTTCTACATCTTTTGCCGCTTTTGGACGCGCAACTTCTTGTGGGCGTTGCTTCGAGATGCGTGTTGCCAACCCCAACAATTGCGCTGTCTGAACCGTTTTTGGCTCATCGCTTACTACAGCCCATAACGAGATAGAACGCTCAGAAAGTTCGTCTCTCAATTTTGTCAAATTGACTACGCGCAAGACCTGTTTGCCTACATCCAAAGCAAGGCGAGCACCGCTAAAAAAAGATGAGCGCTCATCTATCTGCTCAAAAAGCAAGGCTTCCAGTTCGTGCCATTCCCCTTCGCCGAGAGAAATAAGCAAGCCATCGCGCAAACCTTTTATTTGGATAAGGGAATTCTTTGAGTTCATAATAATGGAAATAGCAGCTCAAAAAATACGGAGAGCAATTCGTTGCATAATCTTGGTTCGCTTAAGTATAATAACTACTAAGAGCAGGGTTCCGTAAAAAGCTAATTCTATCAACAAAATTCGAATTAGCTCCCAAGTTATTGGCCGCGGCAAGTTCTTGACAACCGAGAACCAAGAAATGGGTAATGCCAGACGCGCGTCAGAAAAGGGCCAAAACATCGCAAGACCTTTCCCATGATTATAAAATGTATCTAAAAGCAAGTGGCTTACCCAAGCCAAACTACCTCCAAGAAGAACTTTCCAGCCACCGAGTTTGGTGAATAATTCTTTCTGACTAAAAAGAAATAAAGTCACAACAAGTATGCCGATCATATTTATAAATATGCTATGACTGATAAAATATCTGTGATGCCCCCAGTACTTTATCCTAAAATCTGGAATGAGTGCTAGTAAACTAAAAATGAAAAAAAAGATAAAACGCCATCGAGGCTCTTTTTTCTCAGGAATGAAAACAGTACCTATAGCTATCCCAGTCAGTATGTGCCCTACCTGTGTCATAAATTCCTCGTAGAATAAAACAGAATCCTATTCTAATGTTCGTGAAAAAGGGTTCTTTTCGATGCAACGGCAGACCTATAAGCTGGGCAAATTATAGCATGAAGCAATAAGCGAATTCTTTCAAAAGCAAAGCAAAATTCTTTCTGCCCGCATTTCAAAAGAAGGATTTTACGATATTCTTTTTATCCCCCGCCGCCTTCGGCAAGATCAATTTCCTTTAATTCAAAATAGGCTTCCATCACCCGGCCCACAACGGGGCCAGCAACAGCAGCACCCTCTCCACCGTTATACATAAACGCCATGATGATGATCTCAGGGTCTTCGTAGGGGGCGTACGCCAGCGTCCATGAATGGGTGGGCCAATTTCCAAAGGTGCAACGATTTGCAGCGAGAGCAACGTCATCGCAGTATTCAGCCGTTCCGGTTTTACCAGCAACTGCAACGGGGAAATCACCAAAAACATCGTTTAGTGTTCCATGGAGCGTATCTGTAACAGCCAAGCGCATCCCCGCTTGAACTTGCTCAATAACATAGGGGTCAACGGCGCTCTTTGTTTCCATCTCCAGACAATATCCATCATCGCAATCGAAGTTGGTAATAAGCGGAGTATCTGTAATATCCCATTTTAATTGGGAAACAAAAGGCTTCAGAAGACGTCCTTCATCATCCAGCTCTTCGCGCACGATAGTAGTTTGCATTTGCTTTCCATCGTTGGCAATCGTTGCTCCAGATATAAGCACTTGCAAGGGCGTAGAGAGAACATATCCCTGCCCTACACTAGCAATATAAGTATCACCTGTAGACCAATTTTCGCCTTGATTAATGCGCTTCCATTGAGGTGAAGGGATTAATCCATCTGCTTCACCGGGGAGTTCAATGCCAGAGGGTTCACCATATCCCAGCGCGCGGGCATATTCGCCTAAACGGAGAATGCCCAAGCCTTCGGGGATTTCATCTTCAAAGCCGCCACCAAGTTTATAAAAACAAACATTGCTGGAATAAGCAATACAATGCAAAAAATCGATCTCTCCAAAGCCGTCTGGTTGTTCATCAAATATCCAATCGACAAAGGGACGTTCTCGTCCTGGGTCGTTAGGAGAAAATTTCTCAGTCAAAATGAGTTGACCGGGAGCATAAATAGTTTGGTCAACGGTTACAACTTCTTCGTTTAAGGCACCCGTTGCTGTCGAGAGCTTAAAAACTGATCCCGGCGGGTATTCGCTAGAGATGGCGTTATTTAGAAGCGGATGGCGAGGGTCTTCACTAAGTTGCTGATAGTAATAGGCAGGAATAAAACGCGCTAAACGGTTATTCTCATAAGAGGGATAAGAGACCATTGCCAAAATCTCGCCTGTTTTTGGGTTCATAGCGATGGTCACGCCACTAGAAATACGGATTTGTCCAAAATAAGCATTCCAGCCATTGATTTCAACCAACAATGCTCCTTCGGCAGCTTTTTGTAAACGAGTATCTATTGAAAGTCGGACATTCCTGCCCGCAATCGCCGAAATCGGTGGGGCAAGGTTGCGAAGCTCTTTCCCCGCGACATCAATTTCTACCACTCTTCTACCATTTGTTCCAGCAAGGATATCTTGCAACTCCAATTCAACGCCAGCATAGCCTATTTTGTCACGCCCTGCAATAAATCCTTGCTCTTCATAAAGGTCTGCCTGAGTTGCGGGGATGGGTCCTAAAAAGCCAATGATATTTGCTGTGAGAGAGCCTGTTGGATAGTCTCGGATCGGGTCGATCTCCAGAGAAACACCGGGCCAGCCCACTGCACGCTCACGCACGATACGGGCGATATCTTCGTCCACATCGCAACTAACAGGCACAGGCCTGTACGGAGCAAGAGAATCCCCTAATTCCACTAATTGGGTAATACCGGGTCCCGGGACACAGGTGGCAAAAAGCTTTGCGTCATCCACAGTGCCGTTATTGACAGGGACATCAATAATTTCTGAAAGCTCTCTATAGACACGCTGAATATCCGCAAGGTCATCAGGGAGAAAAGCTGGCGTAATGACGACATTATAGGAAGCGATATTACGCGCTAAAATAACCCCGTTGCGATCGTAAATAATGCCTCTTGATGTGGGCACACTAATTTCGAGAGTGTAATTATCTTCGGCACGCGTAAGCCAATTTTCACCTTCGAAAATTTGCAAGTTCAGAAGACGAAAAGCTAAAGCGCCAAAAACCAGCGCGGTTAAAAGATAAAAGACCCAAACTCTCCATGCTTCTGCTCGAAAGTCACGCGGGGTATTCGAACTCATAAGTCATCCTCGATATCATAGATCCACACGGCGAGGTCTCTTAAAATAGGAAATGCTGGAAGCGCCAGGAAAAGGTTTATCAAAAGACTAGGGAGAGTAATAATACTCAGCGCATCTGCTATCGAAAAGGGTGTGCCAAACAGACGTAGTGTGATCACAGAAATAATATGTACTACCAGAGAGCCTAGAAAAACAACAACAAAGAGAGCTAATAGAGGGGCTTGCCAGATGCGACGAACTAGCAGTCGCGATAAAGCAACCACAAGAAGATATCCTAAAAGAGGGACAAACCACGGGAGTGCTGAAGCCCATCCCATTAGAATGCCGCCAAAAATTGCCCAATGCCAAGATGTTTCGACACGATCTTGCAAAGACCAGGCTGCAAGTGTGACAAGCATGAGGTCTGCATACCCTCCCAACAAAGGGATGCGACTCACAATCGCTAGCTGGATAACCAATACTAACGAAAGCAAAGGAAGTGCAATTAATTCTTTCACGAGAGGATTATGGGGTCTCTACTGGGATCAGCGGAGTAATATCAACCGGCTTGAAATTCATAATTACCAAGACAATTTCTAGGCGGGAAAAATCTACGGTCGACTGCACCGAAGCCTGCTGGAAAAGCTCATAGTCTCGCTTGCGAAGGTTAAATAATTGCCCAACAAGAAGATCAGGAGGGTAATCACCACCCAAACCAGACGTGAGGATGACATCACCTTCCTGGACTTCCAGGTCTTGAGAGATCATTTCTAGAGCGAGATCGCCTGTCAACGAACCTGCAAGAAGCGCATCTGTATCTGCATTTTGCAAACGAACATTCACAGCAGAGGCTGGATCGGTGATTAACTGAACTCGTGCTGCATCTGCAATAACAGCATCTATATGACCAACCAAGCCCTGATTTGTGACAACAGGCATTCCTCGCCGAATTCCGTCGTTGGAGCCGCTATTAATAATGATGTAATGCAGAAAAGGGCTGGGATCACGCCCAATAACAGAGGCTGCTTTATACACGCTCTCAGGGCTGCTTTGGGAAAAATCAACCAATGCAGCCAGAACTTGTGTATCTGTAAGCTGCTGCTGCAATTGGATCACTTGTGTTTGCAAACCTGATATCTCAGATTCCAATTGTGCATTACGCTGCTGCAAAGATACGATGTCGTTTGGCGCATTAAAAAAGTCGCGAATGGTAATATAGCGTTCTGAAACCCATGTTTGCACAGAAATAAGGGAACTGCCAAAACTATCTGACGCAGAACTAAAAAAGCCACCCAATGCCAGTGCCAAAATGCCGCCAACTACCAAAAAGATGATGGTTGTCTGCAAGGAGCGGGAAAATATCGTTTTCATGGAAGGGTCATAAGGAAAAGGTAAAATTCCTCATGAAGAATGGGGATACCCTAGGAACTACGCCGCTCTAATCCGACGAGGTAGGGAGAGAGATTTTCAAAATCATCATAAATCATACCAGCACCACGAGCGACACAAGTCAGCGGGTCTTCAGCTGCCCAAGTTCGAAGCTTTGTATCATCTGTCAAGCGCTGATCAAGACCATTCAAAAGAGCGCCCCCACCGGCAAGGCAGACGCCTAAATCCATGAGGTCGCCAATAATTGCCGGTGGAATTTCGTCAAGAGCATCTTTTACCGTATCAACGATCACCTGAACAGAACCTGCTAAAGCTTCACGGATCTCAACGGAAGAAATCTCAACTGTCTCTGGAAGGCCCGTGACTAAATTGCGCCCGCGCACTTCCATTGTCATTTCTTTTTCCAGGGGATAGGCAGAACCAATAGTCATTTTGACTTTTTCTGCAATTCCCTGACCGATCAAAAGATTATATTTATTTCGCAAGTATTGAATAATATCTTGATCCATCTCGTCACCTGCCACTCGCAGGGACCGTGAAGCAACAACACCACTCATTGACATAATAGCAACTTCAGTTGTGCCTCCACCAATATCTACGACCATACTGCCGCGAGTCTCTCCAATGGGAAGTCCTGCTCCTAAGGCTGCTGCTATTGGCTCTTCAATAAGAAAGGTTTGACGCGCGCCAGCTGCCATTGCAGCATCATATACAGCACGCTTTTCAACTTCAGTGACACCTGCTGGAATACCTATTACAATGCGTGGTTTAGGCAACGGAACGACACTCTGTTCGTGGACGCGTCCAATAAAATACTCTAGCATAACTTGAGTGATATCGAATTCAGAAATAACGCCATCGCGAAGAGGGCGTACAGCAATCACATTTTTGGGTGTGCGCCCAACCATTTCCTTAGCAGCCATACCAATAGCAAGAGGGCGACGAGTACGCTTGTCTATCGTCACCCAAGAAGGCTCATTAATAACTATTCCCTTTCCTCGCACATTGACCAGCGTATTTGCCGTGCCTAAATCAATGCTAATATCTAAAGAAAAGAGACCGAGCAACCAGTTGATGGGATTAAAAAATGCCAATGGAATATTCCTCTACAGTGTAGTTTTACTTTACTGAACTGCCAAGATTATAGCAAAGATACCAAGCATACGCAACTTATCACAAAAGCGCGTGTTAAACACCTTGGTAAGCTAAACCTATTTATCCGGAGGACTTATGTCTAAAAAAGTTGCAATAGTTACTGATAGCACTGGCTATCTACCTAGCGAGCTAATCGCTAAGCACAATATCACTGTTTTACCACTAGAAGTTATCTGGGGAGACGAGACATTTAAAGATGGCGTAGATATTCAACCTAGCGAATTCTATTCACGACTTGAAACCGCAAAAGTGATGCCTTCCACATCACAGGTCACCATCCCTTATATGCAAGAAGCTTTCGATAAACTCGTAACCGAAGATTATGATGTCCTTGGCGTCTTTATTTCAGAAAAGCTCTCAGGCACAATCAACTCTGCAGTCCAAGGGCGTTCAATGATGGCAACTGGGCAAGATCGCGTCCATATTTTCGATTCAAGACAAACCGCCATGTCTTTAGGCTTCCAAGCCTTAGCCGTCGCACGCGCAGCACAAGATGGTGCATCCATTGAGGATTGTATCGCAGTAGCTGAAAAAGCACGTGATAACGTTGCTGTTTATTTTGCTGTGGACACATTAGAATTTTTGCACCGTGGTGGACGTATCGGCGGCGCAAAACGCTTTATGGGAACCGCAATGAAGGTAAAGCCTATACTTTCTGTGCAAGAAGGTCTTGTTGCTTCTATGGAAAGTGTGCGCACAAAAAAGAAAGCACATTTACGTGTTCTTGAAATTATTAAAGAAGAAATTGGCGACCGTACCCCGATTCGCCTAGCAACACTTAATGCAAACGCGACAGAAGAAGCCCAAGCTCTCCTAAAGCTTGCCCAAGAAGAATTGGATGTAATTGAAGTGATTCGTTCAGAAGTTAGCCCTGTAATCGGCACGCATGTTGGTCCAGGCACTGTTGGCTTAGCCTATATGGCTGGGCTTTAAAGAATTCAAAAAAAAGGAATTAAAAAAATGAAAAAGAATATAGGACAAACAGATCGTATAATTCGCTTTGTGCTTGGCGCAGTTTTAATTGCTTTACGTTTTCTTGGCACTCTCTCTGGCACAGCAGGGCTTATTGCCCTCATTGCTGGAATTGTTCTTATCGTTACGGCATTTATCAACTTCTGCCCAATTTGGGCGTTATTGAAAATTAACACAAAAAAATCATAAGCTAGCCTCTTTTCCGAAAAAGTGTACTCAGTATTTCTGAGTGCACTTTTTTTGATTCGCACAAACGAGTATAATAGAGTTATGGATTCTACAAATTCACCTCTTGTTATCGGCATCGCAGGTGGCTCTGGCTCTGGCAAGACCACTGTGGCACAGGAAATTCTTAATCGTGTTGGAGCAGCGCGAATTTCATTTTTACAACATGACGCTTATTATAAAGACCTAAGCGGTTTGCCCCCCACACAAAAAGTTGCCGTTAACTTTGACCACCCGAATTCTCTGGAAACAGAGCTGCTTATTCAGCATATCCAAAGGCTGAAGAGCGGCAAGCAAGTTGAGGTTCCGGTTTACAACTTTGCCACCCACAGTAGAACAGATGAAAGTTTCAGCGTCCTCCCACGTGGCGTTATTGTGGTAGAGGGTATCCTAATCTTTGCTGAGCCTCTTTTACGACAAAGTTTTGATTTGAAAATTTTTGTAGATACTGATGACGACATCCGCTTCATTCGTCGTCTAAAACGAGATATTTCTGAACGTGGAAGAACAACAGATAATGTTGTTCAGCAATATCTCTCAACGGTGCGCCCCATGCACCTAAAATTCGTTGAACCATCAAAACGATATGCCGATGTAATTATCCCCGAAGGCGGGCACAATACTGCCGCACTGGATATGGTTGTCGCGCGCATCGAATCACTTTTATAACCCCCACCAAAGGAATAAAATATGTCTCCACAAGAATGGGCTTCTGCCCCAGAAATGCAAATTGACGTCGCAAAAAACTACACTGCTACCATTTCTACAGACAAAGGCGATATTGTCCTAGAGCTTTTTGCCAATAAAACTCCAAAAACTGTCAACAACTTTGTCTTTTTAGCAGGTGAAGGTTTTTATGACAATATCACCTTTCATCGTGTCATAAACGATTTCATGGCACAAGGTGGCGACCCCACAGGTACGGGGCGCGGCGGCCCTGGCTATCGTTTTGCCGATGAATTCCATCCTGAGCTAAAACATGACAAACCCGGCATCCTTTCAATGGCAAATGCAGGCCCCGGCACCAATGGCTCACAATTTTTCATCACTCATGTTCCTACGCCCCATTTAAATAATAAACACAGTGTATTCGGGAAAGTCACCGAAGGCATGGATGTGCTAATGGCTCTATCAAACGGCTCAAAAATCAACTCTATCACCATCACCGAAGCTTAAGTCTCGATGACCTCAAAAGGACGCTTATCTCTATTACGCGGTTTAAGTTTATTCGTTGTAGTAGGACTAAGCGTCTTTATTTTTTCTATTCGAGACCAAGTAGAACACCTTTCTTCCTACGGCTATCCTGGCATCTTCATAATAGCGCTGCTCGCCTACGCAACAGTTCTCATCCCCGCCCCCAGCCTTGCAGTCGTCTTCACGATGGGCAGCGTCTTTCACCCTCTAGGCGTTGCGCTTTCAGCAGGCACCGGCGCAGCACTTGGCGAACTTTCTGGATATATGGCAGGATTTAGCGGACAAGCCGTTATTGAGCGCATGGATATTTACGAGCGCATTTCTCCCTGTATAGATAAATACGGGACGCTCGCAATCCTTATCTTGGCAGCCCTCCCCAATCCTTTTTTCGACCTCGCCGGGATTGCCGCTGGCGTAGCGCGAATCCCTGTTAAGAAATTTCTCTTTGCTTGCTGGATAGGCCAACTCATCAAAGCCTCGCTCTTTGCCTATGCCGGCGCAACATCCATAAATTGGCTTCTCCCTTCATAAAATATAATGATACGACGTTGGCTTTCCCCCCTCAGAGATTTAGGCATACAACTCCTCGCCCTCTACTTACTAATCATTATCCCCGCACTGATTATTCTATTTGGATTCGACCAACTCGCTGGGCAACAAATTCAAGCTAACGCAAAAGCAAGCGATCTTTCGTTAGCGCGTGCTATTGCCCTTGAGACAGATCTCTCGATTAGCAAATCTATGCAAGCTGTAGAGGGGCTATCACAACACCCCAGCGTGGTAAATGAAGATTTTCTAAAAATGGAAGAGATTTTTTCTGCCTTTCTTCAAACTCGGCCCGATGTAAACTTAATCTACCGATTAGACGAAAAAGGAACAATGCTCTATCACTACCCCATTGGAGAAAACCCAACCATAGGAAATGACTTCTCCTTTAGAGACTATTATAAAAATGCCTTGGCTAGCAAAAAAGCATTAGTATCCAAAGGGCGTATCTCCCCGACTACAAATCAAGCCGTTGCAACAACCGTAATGCCTATCTGGAACGGAGATGACTTTCTTGGCATTGCAGCCACCAATATAAAACTTGCCAGCTTGAGCGAAACTCTGGCTGAAATAGTCTCAACTTATAGGCCAAAAGAAGGCTTTGATATTGTTATCATTGACTCTAACGAAAAAATTATTGCCTACCCAGATGCTGATTTTCTCCTCGAAGATGCAGACAACCTTCTCCCTGATGTGTACGGCTTATCCCTTGCAGGAGAAAATGGCACACTGATAGGCTATGACACTAAAAATGAAGAACGGCTCTATACTTATGCATCAATCCCTAGTGCAGGGTGGGGCGTTATTGTCAGCCGTCCTACAACCACAGCTTTCGCTACACAAATCACAATTCATCAAATCACAACAATCGTCGCAATCACTTTTATTCTAATTGGTTTATTTGTCTGGGTGCTACTCGCTCGACGTGTCGTAACCCCTATTGAACAGCTTGCTTCATTGAGTCGCGCCATCGGAAGCCAACAGGGTGTCAGCAATGCAGAGCGCGCAAAGGTCAAACATCTCGCCAAGCGGCGTGATCAAATCGGATATTTAATTCGCAGTATCCTACGAATGGAAGAATCTATAGCCGCACGCATCACTGAACAAGAAATCCTGCTCGAAACCAGTAAAGCCGTTGTCTCAACCCTAGACCCACAAACGGTCTTAGACCGAATTTTAGAAGAAGTACAGAAACTTTTTGATGTAAATATGTGCGCTATCATTGCACTAGACGAAACACGTAATAACTTCCGTATTCGAGCAAGCCTTGGATTATCTGAAAAATACGCGGAACATCTTTCTATTCAGCCCTCTGATCCTAATTCAATCACAATGCGTGCGTTAAAAGCAAAAGAACCTATGCAGATCAGCGACACGAAAACTGATGCATCTTTTGCTTCCAGATTACCTCGCGCTGAAGAAGAGGGTTATCGCTCTCTGTTGGCAGTACCCTTGCAAACTCAGCACACCGCACCAGCTGTCTTGCTCGTCTTACGCCCCAACCCACATATTTTCACCAGAAATGAAATTCGACTGCTCGCTAACTTTGCCAATCACGTTACAATGGCAATAGAAAACGCCACTCTATACTCGCGTAGCGATATGCGCCTGCAAGAACAAACCCGTCGTATTGAAGCCCTTATCCATTCACTATCTGACGGATTGATTCTCAGCACCCTCAAAGGAAAGGTAATATATACTAATCCTAGGGTCGGCGAACTCGCCGATCTATCATCTGAAGAGCTGCATAAATTAAGCGTAAATGATGTTATCAACCATATCTTAGTCAACGCGCCTGAAAATAATATAATTCGTCAAAAAATTGACGCTGCTCTAAGCGGAGATAAAGAACGTGGTGTAGAAATCCCGCTAGTCATTCTAAATAGAAAAATTTATTTGCGTTTACAGATTTTTGATGTTATCGACAGCAAGAAAAAGCCTATTGGACGCGGCCTAATCTTTCGAGACATCACCACAGATCAAGAAATTGACCGTATGAAATCCAGTCTCATCTCAACAGTCTCACACGAACTCCGCACACCACTGGCCGCCATCAAAGGCTACGCTACCACCCTCCTCGCCGAAGATGTAGAATGGGATTCGAAATCTCAACATGAGTTTCTCACAATTATCTCCGAAGAAACCGATCGCCTTAGCGCACTCGTCTCCAACCTTCTCGATCTCTCTCGCATCGAATCGGGCAATTTGACTATTTCTAGGATTGAATGCCCCATTGAGGATATTATTCAGCGTGCAGAAAAAAGTTCACGCCTGCAAAAGGATAATAATCTCGTAGTCATTCTTGACCCAAACTTACCCACGCTATATGCAGATCCGCCACGTCTCGAAACAGTAATCCGGAACTTGCTCGAAAATGCGGTCAAATATGCTGGAGAAAAAGCAACCATACATATAAAAGTCGAAAGCGATGAAGACAACTTCATCTTTCGCATAAAAGATGATGGGCCAGGCATCCCCGCTGAAGAAAGTGAACGCATTTTTAAAAGCTTTTATCGCCTAGACTCAAGCCTCTCTCGTGTTGCAAGCGGTGCAGGTTTAGGTCTCGCCATTTGCCAGGGTCTTATTCAAGCACATGATGGAAAAATCTGGTCTAAACCCCAAGAAAAAGGCGCTTGTATCGCTTTTTCAATTCCACATAAAATATCTAAAAGGCAGAATAATTATGACTTCTAGTACCCCCACCGTCCTTGTTGTTGATGATGAAAAATCACTTCGAGATTTTGTGCGCCGTAATTTAGAAGTACGCAACTTCAATGTCGAAACTGCCTCTAATGGACTGGAGGCAATGGCGATTTTTGGCACTCAAAATGTAGATCTAGTTATCTTGGATATTATGATGCCTCATCTTGATGGGCTGGAAACCACGCGCCGTATTCGCCAAACATCAGTTGTGCCAATTATCATTCTGACAGCTTTGGGCGAAGAAGCAGATAAGGTGCGCGCCTTCGATATGGGCGCAGATGATTACCTAACGAAGCCTTTTGGCATAGGAGAGCTTCTTGGTCGGGTTAAGGCTGTTTTGAGGCGAGCAAAATGGTCTGAGGACCCCACCGATGCTGAGATAATTACACGAGGTGAAATTATTGCCGATTTAGCTAAACATGAAATTAGCGTACGTGGAGAAATTTTAGACATGACGCCCACAGAGTTTAACTTGCTTGTTTATATGATGCGTCACACAGGAAAAGCACTATCACATCGTCTTATTTTGCAAAATGTGTGGGGACCAGAATATGGCCAAGAAGCAGAATACTTACGCGTTTATATGGGGAAGTTGCGCCAAAAAATTGAAGTTGATTCATTGAAGCCCCTTTATTTACTTACAGAGCGCGGAATTGGCTATAAGTTTGCAGGCTAAAAATTGTCTAAAACAAAAGATGCACTGAAAACACCTTCTTCTACAGAAAGACGATAAAGACCAAAGAGATGCTCTTTTACCGGTAGTAAGCATCAATTCAAGGGCGAAGCCTTTTCGCATCACCCATCCCTATAAAAAGAGACCTGATAAGTTTTTTGAATTTATCAGGTCTCTTTTTATTTGATTTTTATATACATTCGCCTATTTTTTATCTTTTTTTTATACCCAATATGTAAAATAATTACAGGTAAGTTCGATAACTTCCCGTTTTTTCTTATTTCACCCAATTGGAGGAGTCCAAAATGAAACGTTCGTTTGTTGTTTTTTTCTCTCTGCTAATGCTTGCGAGTCTTGTTTTAGCAGCCTGTGGCGCACCTGCCGCAGAAGCCCCTGTAGCTGAAGAAGCACCTATGGAAGAAGCCCCTGTAGCTGAAGAAGCACCTATGGAAGAAGCCGCTGCTGAAGAAGCTCCTGCCGCAGACGCCCCAGCATCTGCCGAAGCTCAAACATTAACTATTGGTTTCACATCCTCGATTACTGGCAAATACGAAGTTTCTTCTAAGCGTCAAGTAAATGGTTTCACCTTGTGGATGAACCAAGTCAATGATGCTGGTGGATTAACTCTCAGCGATGGTACCGTTATTACTTTTGATTCTCAGACTTATGATGATGAATCCAATGCTGAACGCGTGCAAGAACTCTACACGCGTCTCGTTAGCGAAGATGGTGCTAACTTCCTGATTAGCCCCTATTCCTCTGGTCTAACCTCTGCCGCGTCTATTGTTGGCGAACAAAACGAAATCGTTATGCTTACTACTGGTGCCGCTGATGATGCCGCTTATAAAACAGGCAACACTGGTTTATTCCAACTTTATACCCCAGCCAGTTTGTATATGTCCAGTACGGTTGATATGCTCAAAGAGCTGAATCCTGGCGCAAAAGTTGCTATCGTATACGAAGATGTCAAATTTGCAACCTCTGTTGCTACAGGTATTATCCCTTATCTCGAAGCAAATGGCTTTGAAGTTGTCCTCGAAGAGGGCTATTCTCCTGAAACTGCTGATTTTGGCCCTATCGTAAACAAGATCACAGCCTCTGGCGCAACAGTATTACTCGGCGGTGGTCACTATAATGATGGCACCGCTTTAGCTCGCTCACTCTATGACCGCAATGCTGGTTTGGAATTGGTTTATCTTTTGGTCGCTCCTGCCGACACCAAATTCCCAGAATTGGGTGATGCCGCTCTCGGCGTTGTTTCATCCAGCCAATGGGAGCTAAAAGCTACCCACACCGAAGTAGAAGCTGGCGATTTAGGAATGGATTGGTTCGGCCCCACCGGTGAAGATTTCGCTGCTGCTTATGAAGCCGCTTATGGCGACGCCCCAACCTATCACGCCGCTGGTGGTTATGTTGCCGGTTTAGTACTCCAAAAAGCAATCATGGATGCAGACTCTGCAGCCTCAGAAGCTGTCAAAGAAGCATTAAATGCAATGAATATGATGGCATTTTACGGTGGTATTCAGTTTGACACATCGGAAGAAGCCCATGGATTGCAAATTGCTCATAAGATGGTTGTTGCACAATGGCAAAAGAATGATGCTGGCGAATTCGTGCTTGAAATCGTTGCCCCATCTGGTGTTGCCACATCCGACCCTCTTTACCCCATCCCTACCCACTAATCAGTTTTTAGCAAACACCCCTCAGGATATATCCTGAGGGGTGTCTTTTCATTATTCTAACCGGGAGTAACCTATGCAAGAACTTAGTTTGCTTTTAGCATCCCTTCCCGATGGTGTTCTGTTAGGCTTCGTTTATGGTGTCGCCGCAATGGGATTAACCCTCATCTGGGGTGTTATGGATGTCATCAACCTCGCCCACGGACCTATCATTTCACTGGGTATGTTTGGCACATTCTTCATATTTATTAAAATGGGCATCAATCCTTATCTCGGACTTATCCCCATTGCTATTTTAGGATTACTCTTGGGGGTAGTAATTTACTTTGTCGCTGTTCACAGGATAATTAACGCCCCACACCTCTCATCATTATTAGCAACATTCTCAGTAAATATGATCATCATCGGTCTAGCCACTGCTGCTCTGACTACATCTCCCTATAATGTAGATTTCAATATGGGTAGCTTTGATCTGGGGTTTACAACAATACTTGGCACACGCTTGATTGCTGCCATTATCGCGATTCTCGTCACAGGCGGACTCTACTTCTTTCTCTACAAAACTCGCCCTGGGAAATACGTCCGAGCTGTAACCAATAACCGAGCCGCAGCCGAATTGATGGGCGTTCCTTCAACCCGAATTTTAGCGCTCAGCTTCGGGCTTGGCACAATGCTTGCTGCCATCTCAGGCGCATTGATCGCAACCTTTTTCCCATTTAGCATTCTCTCAGGTGGCCATTACGAACTAAAAAGTTTTGTTATTGGTGTTTTGGGAGGTCTTGGGAACCCTGTTGGCGCACTCTATGGTGGTCTCATCCTTGGTGTTCTCGAAGGGATTATCCCAGCATTTATGGAAACTTCTTGGGTGCCTGTCATTGAGTTCGGCTTATTCGTTGTCATTCTTCTGGTTCGGCCTAACGGTCTCTTTGGAGCAAAAGAATGAAAAATTGGCGCAACCACCTCGGTCTTATCGTCCCTTTGCTTGTCGTGGTTGGGCTTGCTCTATGGCCCGCCCTCACAGACAGCGTATCTAACCGCGAAAACGCATTCACGATCCTGAAAGCTATTGCGCTGGCATCCAGCCTCAACATCTTGCTTGGTTATACAGGCTATGTCAGCTTTGGACATATCGTTTTCTTTGGTTTTGGCGGCTATGTTGGCTTATATTTCCTCAACGAACAGGGATGGTCTATCTGGACATCTCTCGTCATCGCTGGGATTTCATCCGGTGTTTTGGCCTATCTACTAGGAAAGGCTATTTTACGCTTACGCGGTGCATATTTTGCTTTGGCAACTATTGGTATCAACGAAGCCGTAAAAGCCTTTGTCAATAACTTTGATCTTTTTGGCGGCCCCATTGGCATGACGCTGAATTTCAAAGTATATAAAGAGTACGGTGGAGCAGCAGAAGCATTAAGTATGGCTTTTTATATCATGGCAGGATTGGCAATTGCAGCCATTATCGTTAGCTATCTCGTCCGCATTTCAAAATTTGGACTTGGACTACTCGCCATTCGCGAAAACGAAGATGCAGCTGAGGTAATGGGCGTAGTAGCACCCAATGCAAAAACCTGGGCCTACGTTCTTTCTGCGATCATCCCTGGTATGGTAGGCGTACTATTCTTTTTCAAAAACGGGAATGTGGAACCTCATGGAGCCTTCCCCCTTCATGCCTCGATCGAATTACTGGTCATGGTCATGCTCGGCGGGCAAGGAACCGTTCTTGGTCCTATTCTCGGTGCATTTGCCTATCAGGGTATGCGCGGCTACCTTGTTACCAGTGATTTCTTCAAGGATATTCAACTTTCAGTTTCTGGAGCGATTCTTCTCATCATCGTTCTCTTTATCCCAGCGGGCGCAGTCGGTTGGCTGCGACATCGCTTTGCCCCTCTACGGAGGATATTGCCATGACACCACTTTTAAGCGTAGAAGGCGTAACAAAACGCTTCGGCGGTTTGCAAGCCCTAACTCAAGTTACCTTTGACCTTCCTGAAGGGCAGATCATGGGGTTGATCGGTCCGAATGGCGCAGGAAAAACCACCCTTTTCAACTGCATCAACGGCGTTTATGCCCCAGAAGTTGGACGTGTCCGCTTTATTGGAGAAGATGTTACAGCCAGTAAAACTTATGCTATGGCAAAACGCGGTCTTGCGCGCACACATCAGATCGTGCAGCCTCTGGAAGAATTGACAGTCCGTGAAAATGTCATTGCAGGAGCCTGCTTTGGGCGCGAAAACCATAGCCTGAGCAGCGCACACGATATTGCGGAAGAAGTAATGGAATTTGTTCGTCTTGATGGACGTGCCGATCAACTGGCAGCAAGCCTAAATATCGCACAAAAGAAACGTCTCGAAATGGCCCGCGCTTTGGCAGCCCGCCCCTATCTCCTCCTCCTTGACGAGGTACTCGCGGGGCTAAATCCCAGTGAAATTGGCGCAATGGTCGATATTGTCAAGAAGATTCGCGACAGAGGCATCACGATCATTATGATCGAGCACGTGATGAAAGCTGTAATGAACGTCTCGGATCGTATGATCGTTTTAGACTATGGCCAGCAAATTGCTGAAGGCACGCCAGAAGAAATTGCAAATAATCCGCAGGTCATTGAAGCCTATCTTGGCGACCCGGAATTAGCGAAAAAGTTGATGGGAGAAGAATAATTATGGCGATCCTGGAAGTAAAAGATATTAGCTCCGGTTATGGAGAAGTACAAATTTTATGGGGAGCCAGCCTCTCACTCGAAAAAGGGAAATTAACCTCCCTTGTAGGCGCAAATGGCGTTGGCAAAACAACTTTGCTGCGCACTGTAGTCGGTTTGAACAAACCTTGGGAAGGCTCGATTTGGTTTGAGGGAGAAGATGTAAGCAAACTCTCCGCACACGCAAAAGCCAGCCTGGGACTTGTCCTCGTACCTGAGGGGCGTCAGCTTTTCACAGACATGACGGTTTACGAGAATCTCGAAATGGGCGCAACAGCAAAACGATCTCGTGCAAACATGAATAGTAATTTCGAGAAAGTTTTTACAATGTTCCCCCGCTTGAAAGAGCGCAGAAGCCAAAAATCTGGTACGCTGAGCGGCGGCGAACAACAAATGTTGGCTGTAGCTCGCGGCGTAATGGCTGACCCCAAAGTTCTTATTATTGATGAGCTTTCACTTGGCTTAGCCCCCGTATTGGTTCTTGACTTATTTGGAAGCCTAAAAAAGCTCAAAGGTGAAGGGATTACCATTCTTCTTGTCGAACAAAATGTACAAATGGCGCTTGCTGTGAGTGATTATGGCTATGTTTTAGCCGAAGGTCGCAACGAAATTCAAGGCCCTGCCCGAGAATTAATTAATAATAAAGATATACGCTCCGCCTACTTAGGCATTTAGTATATAATAAGGCAATTGCAATTCAACCTTAGCAAAGGAGTCAAATATGCTCGTAAAAGAACGAATGTCACGTCCCGTGATCGCTCTGCCGCCAGATATGCCAGTCTATGATGCTCGAAATTTGTTCAGACAAGAGCAGATTCGTCGCGCTCCCGTTATTAAAAAAGGCAAATTGATCGGGATCGTTTCTCGACAAGACCTGGTTGATGCTTCACCCACAAAGGCAACATCTCTGAGTAGATGGGAAATAAATTACCTGCTAAGCAAGCTCACTGTTAGTGAGATCATGACCAAAACAGTCACAACAATTGACGAAGATACGCCCATAGAACAGGCTGCTCGTATTATGGCAGACGAAAAAATTGGCGGTCTCCCCGTTATGCGTGATGGCAAAGTTGCCGGTATGATCACAGAAACAGATCTCTTCAAAGTTTTCCTTGAAATGATGGGCGCACGTGAAGTTGGCGTACGCGTAACTGCTCTAGTAGATGACCAACCCGGCATCCTGCAGAAAATCACCAATGCAGTCGCAGACGTTGGCGGTAGCTTCATCTCTTTCGGTCAATTTACAGGAGAGGATGTTGCCACAAAACTAATTACTTTCAAAGTAGCCGGAGCAAAAGAAGAAGATGTTAAAAAAGCTATTTGGGATATTGCCAAAGAAGTGTGGGATATCCGTGAGTGTTGCCACTAAATCAAATTTAGCGACAAAAAAGCCGACCAAAACAGGTTGGCTTTTTTTGTCGCTTCGTTTCGCCCATGGACCTTAGACTTGCTTCCGTTTATCTACAAATATCCTACCCCTGAGCTTTCTGCCATCTACACTACCAACAAAGATTTAGGATAAGAAAAAAGTGAGATACTCAAAATACCATGCTTTAGGTAACGACTATATTGTAGTTCACCCAGAAAATCTCAAAGAAGAGCTGACGCAGAAAATGATTCGACTAATTTGCGATAGAAATTATGGCGTTGGCTCGGATGGTATTTTACTCGGCCCTTTAGAAAGTTCAATTTGTGATTTTGGATTAAAAATTTTTAACCCCGACGGTAGCGAGGCAGAAAAAAGTGGCAATGGTATACGCATCTTTGCACGCTCAATCATCGACAAATCTTTATCCAATAAGCGCTCATTTACCGTCGAAACTGCGGGAGGGGCTGTCAAATGTACTGTTAGCCCAAATAGAAAAAACGTGAAGGTAGAAATGGGAAAAGTTAGTTTTGATAGCAGCATTATCCCCGTTGAAGGTGAACCAAGAGAAGTTCTAAATGAAATATTTGAAACAGATGGACACAAACTTAAATTTTGTGCAGCAACAGTCGGGAATCCGCATTGTGTTGTTTTTTCAGAAAACCCTTCACCTGAAGAAACTCATCGTTATGGATCGAAGATTGAAAGAAACCCTCGCTTCCCAAAGCGTACAAATGTCCAATTTATGAAGGTGTTGGACCGATCAAACATCCAAATTGAGATTTGGGAACGCGGCGCGGGTTATACCTTAGCTTCGGGCAGTAGCAGTACAGCCTCCGCAGCAGTCGCTTACAAACTTGGTCTCTGCGATTCAGAGATTACGGTACATATGCCGGGTGGAGAAATTGTTATCGAGCTTGATAATAATTTCTCCACCACGATGACTGGCCCAGTAACCAAAATCTGCGATGGAAATATTGCAGACGAAGCATTTGAAAAAATACGCTAAACAAAAAAGGAAATAAAATGCCCCTGCTAGATAGCTTCAAGGTTGACCACACAAAAATGATAGCTCCAGCCGTTAGAATTGCGAAAAAGATAAAAACTCCTTCGGGAGACAAGATAACGGTTTACGATCTAAGATTTACAATACCAAATCAGGAAAAAATCGAAGAAAAAGCAATTCACACACTCGAGCATCTTTTTGCTGGCTTCCTCAGAAATTATATAAACTCAGAAAACGTAGAAATAATTGATATTTCCCCAATGGGCTGCAGAACAGGATTCTATATGAGTGCAATTGGAGAGCCTACAGAACAAGACATCGCCAAAGGCTGGGAAGCCTCAATGAAAGATATTCTAAATGTTGGTAGCGAAGCAGATATTCCCGAACTAAACAAATATCAGTGCGGATCATATAAATTACATTCGCTGGATGGAGCAAAAAACGTTGCAAAAGAAGTTTTGAAAAAAGGCGTTGGTATCATGGATAACGAAACGCTCAAGCTAAGCAGCTTATCTTGAAGAATCAAGACCTGCCTATCTGTTCCATTCTTTCGTCATAAGAAAAAAGCCGATCTATCGAGATCGGCTTTTTTTGTGGTTAGTTTTCGCTCTTTGACTTTTGGCATGCTTCGGCTTTCTGGACACTGTCTCTCCCTTTAGTTCTGCTACCTCATCATCCGTCAAATAACGCCATTCTTTCGTTTTTAGCCTGCCCAGCTTAAGGCTCCCTAATTGCGTGCGCAAAATGCTCACAACGGGCAAGCCCAATAAGCTCCCCGTCTCGCGGATCTGGCGTTTACGCCCTTCTTTCATCACAATTTTAAGTCGCGCACCTTTACCTGCTGTTCCCTCAACAAATACTTTCGCGGGTGCAGTTCTATAGCCATCTTCCAACACGATTCCGCGTCGCCAGGCATCCAGTTGTTTTTTGTCTGGTTGGCGAGCAACCAAAACTTTATAGATTTTCTCATGCCCATAACGCGGATGAGATAAACGATTTGTCAATTCGCCATCATCAGTCATTAAGATCAAACCTTCGCTTTCAATATCCAAACGACCGACGGGATATATTCTTCGGTCTATCGTTATCAGATCGCGCACGGTTGGGCGAGGGTCTGGACTGCTAACAGCAGAGATAACACCTCGTGGCTTATTCAAGGCAATATAGATATGTGTTTTAGGGACAGAGATCTCTTTCTCATCAACCGTGATCTTATCTTTCGACGCATCCGCTTTTTGCCCCAGCTTGGCGACTTTTCCATTTACTTTTACGCGTCCGGCGGTAATATATACTTCACATCCACGACGTGAAGCAAGGCCTGTACTGGCGAGTATTTTTTGTAATCGTTCTTCCATGTTTTTTCCTTCTAATTAGAATTGAGCATTAAATAACTTTCTCGTTTGCATTTTGAGATTGTCGCGCTAGAAGCGTGAGCTACGTTATCAAAATGAGAGCAGATCACGTTTTCAACGTGACATTCATTGAGAGCAAATTGCTCAACTTATTTATTCTTATTCCTTAGCTCTTTAAAAGCTCCGTATCTACATCGTCTTTAATAATTTCTGAAAGGTCTAAGGCTGGTAATACAGAGAGAGACTCCAAACCAAAGTGCTGTAAAAATTCGGGAGTGGTCGCATATAAAATCGGTCGCCCTGGTCCCTCTGCGCGGCCGCCCTCCTGGATCAATCCTTTGCTCAACAAAGAGCGCATCACACCATCGCTGTTTACACCACGGATCGCATCCACTTGTGGGCGCGTAACGGGCTGCTGATAAGCAATAATAGAAAGAGCTTCCAAAGCTGCCGGGCTGAGGCGCGAGATAGCGTCCAGTTCCAGAAAATCCTGAATAAGCTGGGCAAATTCAGGGGCTGTTGTTAATTGCACCCGACCACGATGACTTTGTACTCGCAAGCCACGAGTCAAGAGCGTTTCTTCCAATTCCCCTAAAACCGTGTTCAGTTTTGCGGCTGTCAATTCCAATGCGTTGCCTAATTGCGTTAAAGGCACTGGCTCCGTTGCCACAAAAAGTAACGCTTCCAGCTTTGCAGCAAGGGAAAGTTCTGCTGATTTTTTAGAGTCGCTCATGCTATAATTGCTCCGTTCATTTGTTTATAAAAGTGAGAAAATATGCCTAATAAAAAGAAGTTTTCTATTCTTTTCCTTATCTTAATTCTACTGCTAACAACACTGGCTTGCACTATGAGTGTTGGCGGACCCGATGACCCTTATCCGCAAATCAACATCCCTGTCTCTCCACAATCAGTAGAGGGTATGCAGGCGCAGTTCAAAGCAGCACTGGAAGCGGGGATAAAAGGCGAAACGATTATTCTCACGATCACCGAAACACAACTTACATCTTATCTTGCTTCAAAGCTAAAGACCGAAAACGATCCTTTTTTCACCGACCCGCAAGTTTATTTGCGTGACGGGCAAATGCAAATCTTCGGAAAAGCCTCGCAAGGCTATTTTACTGCCACTGTAAAAGTGCTCGTTACCGTAGGCATTGACGACCAAGGCCAACCAACAATAGCAATTGCCTCTGCCGATTTTGGTCCACTCCCTGCCCCGCCCAGCCTCGCTGGCTTTCTTTCTGACATGATCACAGAGGCATATACTGGCGCACTTGGACCTGTAGCGACCGGTTTTCGCGTTGAACAAATTGCCATTAGCGAGGGTTTTATGGTCGTTTCAGGGAAGGTAAAATAGCGAGTGGATTATACCAGCATGAGGCAATATTCAGGGTTCAGTATTCAGTCTTTATGGGGAAAGCTGGATGATATTCACCTTCCCGCTAAAAAAACGGTCTCGCCCTTAGTCATTTTCCCTTTAATAATTATTCTCGGATTCGCTCTCCTTTTATCTGGATGCCGTTCCCCACAAATTTCTCAAGAAGAAATACAGATTGCCGTTAATGCTGATGGTCAAAATCTTCAAGTTAACATTCCGGCAGGCAGCGATGTCGAGGAAGCACTAATAATCTCGGGGATAGAAATAGAAGAAGCAGATCGCGTAAACCCTCCACTTTACACGCTCCTTGCGGATGGAGAAGAGATCCAAATCACTCGTGTTCGCGAAGAATTTGAAAGCAAGGAAGAAATTATTTCCTTTGAAAGACAAATTGTGCGCAACGAATCCCTCCCCGAAGGCGAAACGCGGCTCATCCAGTTGGGGCAAAATGGATTGCGAGAAATTACTTATCGTAGCGTTTATGAAGATGGCGCAAAAGTCAGCAATTCTTTAGTCAAGACAGTCACCATCCACGAAGCTGTACCAGAGATCACGATGGTCGGCGTGCAAGCGATATTTGCCCCCATCCCTGCCCCTGGCGTGATCGCCTATCTCTCTGGCGGCAACGCATGGCTCATGGAAGATTCCACTGCAAATCGCCGCCCTCTTGTTGCCACAGGAGATTTAGATGGGCGAATTTTTGAACTTTCTCCCAACGCTGGCTGGCTGCTTTACACCCGAAAATCAGAAAAAGATCCTGCCGAAGAGATCAATACGCTCTGGGCTGTTAGCACCATTGGTAGACCAAAAGACCCGATCAAATTGGGCATTTCCAATGTGGTACACTTCGCTGGCTGGCGACCAAATGGTGGCACGCGCATCTACTATTCGACAGTAGAACCACGTGCGGCAGCCCCTGGCTGGCAAGCAAATAACGATCTTTACCAAGTCAGTTTTAGCGCAGGTTGGTCTACCACGCCCAAAGAGATCATCGAAGCAAATGCTGGTGGTATCTATGGTTGGTGGGGCGTTGATTTTGAGTGGTCGCCTAACGGCCAAACCCTCGCCTACGCCCGCCCGGATGGTATAGGTACTGTCAATATCGGCACAGGTGAATTTGAACCCTTGCTTGATATTACTGAGCTTAGCACACACAGCGATTGGGCATGGATTCCCGGCATAGCTTGGGGTGGTGACAGCAGCACGCTCTTTACCGTCACACATGCGCCATCACAAAATCTGGTTAGCCTCGAAGAATCTCCCTATTTTGATCTCAGTGCAGTTTCGATAGCAAACGAAAGTAATATCCAGCTATCTTCGCAAACGGGTATGTTTGCTTATCCTGCTAGCTCACCCTTGCGCCCAAGCGGGAAAGAACGCATGTATCAAATAGCCTATTTACAAGCAATCTTCCCATCCCAAAGCGAAAGCAGCCGTTATCGAGTCATCGTCATGGACAGAGACGGCTCAAATCGTCGTGCAGTTTTCCCACCCGAAAATGCCCAAGGTGTTAGACCACAAACACCTATTTGGGCACCTGAAGCAATTACAGGGCAAAACGGTGATTTTCTGGCTCTTATCTATCAAGGCAATTTATGGCTCGTCGATTCTGGTTCAGGACAAGCCCATCAGATCACAGGAGATGGGCTGATCAGCAGAATTGATTGGAAAAGTCTAAGTTCTGATTAAAAGCCTCCTCTTTGGCGGCTCAAACAAAAAGGATAAATCTATGCGTATTCTCATCACAGGAGCAGCTGGTTTTCTCGGCTCTCACCTCTGCGACCGTCTTCTCGCCGACGACCACCAAATTGTCGGCATGGACAACTTTATCACTGGCAACCCAGAAAATATAGCTCACCTTGCGGGAAATGAGAATTTCAGCTTTTATAAGCACGACGTCTCAAATTACATCTTTGTCCCCGATAAAATAGACGCGGTCATGCATTTTGCATCCCCTGCCAGCCCCAACCCTGAATCTGAAAGAGCTTATTTTAATCTCCCTATTCAGACCATGAAAGCCGGTGCGCTCGGAACACATAATTCTCTTGGTGTAGCAAAATCACATAATGCCAAGTTCTTGCTCGCATCCACCAGTGAAATATATGGTGATCCAACAGTTCACCCTCAAAGCGAAGATTATCCCGGAAATGTAGACCCCGTTGGCAGACGCGCCGTTTACGACGAAGCAAAACGTTTCGCCGAGGCCCTCACAATGGCATACCATCGTTTTCACGGTGTGGATACACGCATAGTTCGCATTTTCAATACTTATGGTCCACGCATGGATTTAGAAGACGGACGCGCCCTCCCAAATTTCCTCAAACAAGCTTTACTCAAAGAAGAACTCACTGTCTATGGTGATGGACAACAAACCCGCTCCTTCTGCTATGTCGATGATCTCATCGAGGGCATCGTTCGTCTGCTCTACTCAGATGAACATCTCCCAGTCAACATCGGCAACCCAGATGAAATCACGATCCTTCAATTTGCCGAAGCAATCAACAAAGTAACGGGCAATCCTGGTGGTGTCACTTTCGTTCCAGCAGGACGCAGCGCACGCGATCCCCAACGTCGCCGTCCTGACGTAACTCGCGCTAAAAATATCCTTAATTGGGAAGCAAAAGTCAGCTTAGATGAAGGCGTCAAACGCACGATGCCCTATTTTCAAGAGAAATTAGGTCTTTAGTGTGGCAAAATCTATTATCACAGACCCAAAAGAGCGTACTCGCTTTTTACGTTTCGCTGTTGTTGGAGTTATCGGCGCAATCGTAGACTTTGGCATGATGAATTTGCTCACGCAAAAGCTTTCCATGTCTCTAGTCGTAGCAGGAACGATTTCTTTTATTAGCGCGATCACCTCCAACTTTATCTGGAACCGCTACTGGACATACCCGGAATCCCGTTCACGCCCCATCGCAAAACAACTGGCAATGTTCTTTGCGGTTAATATCGCCGGAATGGCAATCCGTCTTCCCATCTTGCACTTCGCTGAGCCGCCCATTCTTAGCATCTTCAATGGATTGCACCTAAATATTCCTCTAACCACTGCATTTCTCGCAAAAAACTTCACCCTGGCTCTCGCTGTTGGGATCGTTATGCTCTGGAACTTCTTCGTTAATCGCTATTGGACTTATAACGATGTTGACCAGGATATGGATGAAAAACCGCTTCACGCTTGACCCAAACCTGCCACCATTTCCCCAACATTTTCCTCGAGAGAAAGGAAATCTTGCTAATTCTATACAATTTATATATTTCCTAAACAAAAATGCTACAATAAAAACATGGCCACTCCTACTAAATCGATCATCCCCATCTACACCACAAAAGGCGACGCGGAAGCCTTCCTTGTCTACCCATACATCTACAACCGCATCGGCGAATGGATTGGCTGGATCACATCGCAGAAAGAAATTTACTCAGTGCTTGGGCATTATGTTGGCTATCTTAGCAAAGGACCGCGCATCTTGCGCAAGCGTGCCATAGAAAAAGCAATAACGCGCAAGCGTCCGCCTGCAAAACCACCAAAAGTTTACCCACCGGCAACGGTTCCCCTCGCCCCAATGATGCCCGAACTTAATCACAGCGATATCGATGTTCTTCTCGACGAAGCAGAAAGACTTCACACCGCAGATTCTGGTGAATTCAGAGACGACCTGGATTAAACATGAGCCATATCCTCTCTCCAAAACCGATGCGTGCATCACGCATCACTATATCTCAATTAATGCAGCCCGAACATGCCAACCATCACGGCAATGTTCACGGCGGCTGGATCATGAAACTCGTTGACGAAGCTGGCGCGCTCGCTTGCATGCGTCACGCCCAACATCGAGTCGTAACCGTAGCCATCGACCAAATGACTTTTCAGCAACCCATCCACATCGGAGATTTGATCATTCTCAACGCTGAGATAGCTTACACTGGTCGCACTTCTCTCGAAGCAGAAGTAAAAGTTCTCGCTGAAAATCCTTTAACTGGCGAACAAGTTCATACCAATACCGCTTATCTCGTCTATGTTGCTCTGGATGAAAACGGAAACGCGGCTGAAGTCCCCTGTTTGCTTGCTGAAACCCCTGATGAAGAAAAGCGCATGAAAGAAGCCGATGAACGACAAAAAAGAAGATTGGCACAAAAACACAAAAAATGACCACTGACAACATCTCTCCCCCTCCTGAGCTTAAAAGCAAAGAAAAGGAGCGCCAAGCGCATCCATTTCGTTCACTTAAAGAGTTGCTCGATCATGTTTCGGGCAAAGATCTGCCGCCTGTAAAATTTGAAGATAGCGGCAAAGCTGAGATACTCCCTTTCCCCTTTTTGGCGATTGTCGGACAAGATGAGATGAAGCTCGCTCTCATTCTGGGATTAGTCAATCCCAATATTGGTGGGATATTGCTCGTTGGCCCTCGTGGAACAGCAAAAACGACCACCGTGCGCAGCCTGATCGACTTGCTTCCGATGGTGGAACGTAGCATTTGCCATTACGGCTGCTTGCCTGCGGATATCGAAGAAGGCGGCATAGATGCCGTTTGCCCTGATTGCGCAAAAAAATATGGGGAAGGGCTATCTCTCACAAGACCAGCGCGTGTTCGCCTGATCGAATTGCCGCTCAATGCAAAACTTGAAAATGTTGTCGGCGGCATTGATGAGCGCGCCGCAATGCAATCAAAAATCCGTCTGAAACGCGGCATCCTTGCTCAAGCAGATCGAAACTTACTATATATAGACGAAGCCAACCTTCTCAGCGACGAAGTAATCGACGCAATTTTAGATGCTGCGGCACAAGGCTCTTATACCCTCCGCCGCGGAGCCGCTTCTGCCACCTACAAATCACGTTTCCTCTTAGTTGGCTCAATGAATCCCGAAGAAGGACATCTACGCCCGCAAATTATGGATCGCTTTGGTTTGCGCGTTATTGTACGCGGGCTGGACAATCCCAAAGAACGGCTAAAAGCTTATAAGCAAGTACAAGCTTATTTAAGTGCACCACATCAAATTGTTGCCGAATATGCAAGCGGCACAACATCTATAAAAGAAGAGTTAGAGGCAACAAGAGCACGCCTTAGCCAAGTAAAATTACCAAACAGAGTCGCAAATAAAGCAATAGAGATTATCCAAAAACTTGGTATCGATTCTCTGCGCGCAGAGATTACCTGGTTTGAAGCCGCTCGCGCCTACGCTGCTGCCAGTGGACGCAACACCGTAAAACTCGCGGACCTGCACGCTGTCGCGCCGATGGCGTTAAGGTTACGCCGCTCAAAATTCATTGATCAGTATTTCGCAGAACAACAAGGGGAAGAAGAAGAGCTTCAAACTCTCGTAAAGCCTTTCAAGCGAAAAAGACGCACAAAAAAATAGTACTTATTGCGCAATTTACTGCGTGCTAAGCAATACGAATGTCCATTAAATCCCAACACCTCCCCATATTTATTCTCCTTGCCATCAGCCTGCTTGCAGGAATATTCACATTTCAAGATTACGGTATGGCATGGGACGAGTATCTCTATTACCAATACGCCGATTCAATCGGATATGCCTACTCAATCAGCGAGCGCGTAAGCGGAGACTTTGATATCAATCGCGCTTTTGAGCCAAGTGCATGGGATCATCAAAATCATGGCCCTGCCTATCTCCTTATCGCGCGCGGAGCCGTCTATACTACTCAGGCTCTCACCAAAATTGACAAAGTTGCTGTCTGGCATTTGCTGAATTTCGTCAACTTTCTCATTGGTGTATATTTTCTTTATTATTTGAGCTTGCGGTGGTTCCGCCCTTCGGTCGCGATATCACTTAATCTACTCTACATCACTCAACCTGTGCTTTGGGGGCATGCATTTATCAATCCTAAAGACCCCCCCTTTGCAACTCTTTTCATTGCAGCCATCTATTTCGGCTTCCGTATGGTTGATAATCTCGCACTCTCTCAACGCAAACATTCACCGTGGCAAGGCATAATTATCACGGGGATATTGATCGGGTTGGCAACAAATTTACGCATTATAGGGCCGCTCATTGGCTTCATGCTTTTTCTTTACGCGCTATTAAAGTTGAAGCCAAAAGCTATTTGGTGGCTTATCCCCACAGCCATTGTTGCTATACTGACAACCTATGTTACGTGGCCCTATCTCTGGGATGCCCCCATAGCGAAATTTGTCGAAGTTTTGCAAACAATGGCTAATTACCCTGTTAGCCCAAAAACCCTCTTCTATGGCAATTCTTACGAATCCTTTGAAGTGCCCTTACGCTATCTGCCTGTCCTTTTAGGAATAACACTCACAGAACCTGTATGGCTTCTTTTCACATTTGGAATAGGCATCGTTTTTCTCCGTTTGTTCCAGAGGAAACTTGCCTGGAAGGATATAAGCATCATATTCTTTTGGTTCTTTTTTATGGTTGCTTATGTGCTCATCGTGCGCCCCGCCATGTATGATAATTATCGCCATTTTCTTTTTATTCTTCCACCTATTTTCATCATCACAGGATTTGCCATTGAAAAAATATTTGACTGGGCACGTCCAATTTGGCTTCAAGCATCTATCATTACTTCCTTAGTTGCATTTGGCATTATCAGCATTATTCAATTACATCCTTATCAATACACCTATTACAATGCCTTTGTAGGAGGCACAAGCGGAGCAGAGGGCACCTTTGAAACCGATTATTGGCTCACTTGCTACAAAGAAGCATTAACAGAGTTTGGTAAATTTGCCACAGAAGAAGAGACGCTAATTGTTTACAGAGAAGCTGTAAATGCCGCTTACTATGCTCCTGAAAACATCAGCGTGATTGGCTATCGCCCTTTCAAAGCCGGGGACTATCTACTTCTTTCGGCGAGATTGGACGAAGTGAATACAGTGAAAAAACACTCACCCAATATAATTGAAATAGGACGGGATGGCGCGACATTCTGCGCCATCCGGGAGATTGCGCCATGAGTCTAAGGGTTATTGCAGGCAAAGCACGAGGACATAAATTGAAGGGCGTTTCTGGTAAAGGGACACGCCCGATCACAGATCGCGTTAAGGAAAATCTCTTCAATATCATCGGCGCAGACGCAGAAGACTCGACTTGGTGGGATCTCTTCGGAGGAACGGGCGCTGTGGGCATCGAAGCCTTAAGTCGTGGCGCAACATTCGTTCGTTACAGCGAGATGAGACGCGAAGCAATTAACGTGATCCGTGAAAATCTGGCACATTGCAAATTTGATACTGACCAAGCCGAAATCAAGCGCGGTGACGCATTTGTTTTTCTTGAATCCAAGCCAGATCGCGCCTTTGACTATATTTATATCGCCCCACCCCAATATAAGGAAATATGGTTGCGTGCACTAAAACTGGTCGATGAAAATCCTGACTGGCTAAGCGGAGAAAGTTGGGTCATCGTCCAAATCCATCCGCGTGAATTTCGAGATCACGAGAACACAGAATTGAAAAATCTGGTCAAATTCGATGAACGCAAGTACGGAAGCACCTTGCTTATTTTCTACGAAAGATCATAAATTTATCTAATTTCTGGATAGCAAAAGGGGTGCAAAGAAAAGGTGCAAAATGAGCTTGGCAATTGAAACAAAAAACTTGTCTAAATCTTTTGGAGAAGTTCATGCAGTCAGAAAGATCAACCTGAAAGTTAGAGAGGGTGAAATTTATGGTTTTCTGGGATTGAACGGTGCAGGCAAAACAACCACAATTCGCGCATTGTTAGGAATGATACGCCCGAGTGCTGGTTCTGTGAGAGTGCTAGGGAAAAGCATAAGCTCCGACAAACGTGGACCCTGGAAAGATATTGGGCATTCAGTCGAAAAACCTGCGGCTTATCCTGAACTTACCGTCAAGGAAAATCTTGAGGTCGCCAGACGCTTACAAGGCATTGGTGATAAAAACGCCGTAAATCGTGTTATTGCTCAGTTGCAGATACTTCCATACGAAAATCGAAAAGCTGGACATCTTTCTACCGGGAATTTTCAGCGTTTAGCTTTGGCTCGTGCGCTACTGCATAATCCCAAATTACTTATTCTTGATGAGCCTGCCAGTGGGCTTGACCCAGCGGGCGTTGTTGAAATTCGAGAACTCCTGAAGAGATTGGTAAAGGAAAATGGTTTAACCGTGTTTATGTCCAGTCATATTCTGACAGAAGTCAGCCGTCTGGCGACGCGTATTGGTATTATTCATGAGGGACGCTTAATTGAAGAGCTTGATGCGAAAAAACTTGAGGAAATGCGCTCACAACGTCTGGAAGTAAAAACAAAAAAGTCGATATTGGCAAAGAAAACTTTGCTCAAAGCCGGTTATTCAGTCAGCAGGGATAATGAGATTTTGATTTTGAAGGATAAACGTGCAATCCAGCACTCAGAAAATATAGCGACAATTCTTGTTAATGCGGAGGCTCCTCCATCGCAACTATCGATAAAGCAAGAAAATCTCGAAGACTATTTCTTGCGCCTTACAGGAGCAAAGCCATGAAGCTTTTTCTCGCTGCATTTTGGGCAGAAGCGTTAAAAGTGCGTCGCTCAAAAGTCCCCTTACTAACAACTACTGGCTTCCTGATCTTGCCCATGATCAGCGGCTTATTTATGATCATTCTAAAAGACCCCGGAAAAGCAAAAGAGTTGGGCATCATCAGCGTGAAAGCACAGTTGGTAGGCGGTTCTGCAGATTGGCATACTTTTTTCGGGATGATGAATATGGGCGTTGGTGTTGCTGGGCTTATTCTTTTCTCCATTATCACGGCTTGGGTTTTTGGTCGTGAATTTTCTGACCACACGGTAAAAGAATTGCTTGCACTACCAACAGCTCGCTGTAAAATTATTAGTGCAAAACTTTTGGTCATCATATTTTTGCCCATGAGCATCACCCTTCTCATATTTCTTGTTGGTCTGGGAATTGGCGCTTTAGTAGATATCCCCGGGTTTTCACAAGAACTGCTCAGAAAATCTTTTGGCTTACTCCTATTAATCGCCCTCCTAACGACAATGCTAATGCCTCTTGTGGCATTGATCGCTAGCGCAGGGCGTGGCTATCTTCCACCACTTGGCTGGGCATTTTTGACAATGGCATTAGCGCAAATTGCAGTTGTCATGGGCTGGGGAGAATGGTTCCCATGGGCTGTTCCCAGTCTGCTTAGCGAAGTTGGAGGGGATTTGCCAGAACCATTGGGTATCCATAGCTATCTCGTTGTCATCTTTGTATTCATCATCGGAGTAATATCTACGCTAATTTGGTGGCAAAAAGCAGATCAGGCGGCTTAAAAGAAAAGGCTGATTGTCAGAAGATAATCAGCCTTTTTTATTGAAATTGAAAATGTCTAAATTATTCTATCCCTTCTACGCCTAAACGAGCAATACGTCTTCCGTCCATTTCTTCCACACGGATCCGAAGCCCGTCAATTTCGATCACATCTCCGATTTCCGGGATGCGATTGAAATGCCCCAGCACAAATCCCGCAATCGTATCGTAATTCGGGTCTTGAAGTCGTAGCCCAAGTTTCTTATTCACTTCTTCGATCGAGAGCAAGCCATCTACCACGACTGTTCCGTCGGAACGCTTCTGGACTTCTGGTTGCTCATTGTCAAAAGGATCGCTGACCTCGCCAACAATTTCTTCCATTAAGTCTTCCAGCGTAACCAATCCTGCCGTACCACCAAATTCATCCATCACAATCGCGATATGACGACGCTTTGCACGAAACTGCTGCAAAACAGATTTTACAGGTACAGATTCCGGCACAAAGTAGGCTTCACGAGCCAATTCACGGATTTTGCAATTATCATGTTGCGGGTCATGTTCGGCACGGAGCAAATCCTTGATATGAACAATGCCAATGATATTATCCAGGTCATTGTCGTAGATGGGGAATTTGGTAAATGCCGAATGGATGGCAATGTCAATGGCTTCACGCAGACGAATATCGGCTTCAAAGGCAGAGATTTCTGTGCGCGGGATCATCACACGTCGCACCAGCAGCTCGCCAAAATCAAAGATCGCGTGCAACATTTCTTGCTCATCACTTTCAACCACACCTTCTTGTGCGCTGGCGGTGACGATCATTTTCAGTTCTTCAACCGAGTGAACCAGCTCGTGCGCGTCGGCAGGGTTCACACCAATCATTTTAAGAAGAGCGTTCCCTGTCCCGTTCAACGCCCAAATAAAAGGTTTGAAGAGCCATTCTGTCCACAAGGTAGGGCGAGCCACCCAAAGAGAAGTGGCTTCTGGGTTTTGCAGAGCGATGGATTTTGGCATAAGTTCACCCACTACAACATGCAAAAATGTGATGATCGAAAATGCTAAGCCCACAGCAATGCTATGGGATGCACCCTCTTGCAAATTGCCGGGGAATAATTCAATTAACGGTTGCAACAAATGAGACAGGGCTGGCTCACCGATCCACCCCAAACCAAGGCTTGCCAACGTTATCCCTAACTGAGTCGCGGCAATAACCTGATCGGGATGTTCCAGCGCTTTCGCTGCCCACCGCGCCGCTTTATTGCCTCGCGCGACAAGTTCCTTGATGCGCGTACCGCGCACACTAACCAGCGCAAATTCCGCTGCCACAAAAAAACCGTTCATTAAAACAAGAATAATGACGGCAACTAATCTAAGTAAATCTGCACCAATTGTTGATTCCATAATCTCCAAGTCCATTTATTTAAGTTGATAGATTTTAGCATAAAGAAAGGATTAAGATTCATACAAAAGGGAAGAAAAGAAAAACAGTTTTGATTTAGAATAGAAGTACTAAATTTTAAAAAGGCCAAATCTTGAATATCTACTTTTCACACGGAAAACTCAGCTCGCCAACCAGTCAAAAATTACTTCGGCTCACCAAGGTCGCAGAGCGCCGCAAACACACCACCCATATCATCGACTTCACCGACACGCTAAACCCGGATTTGCGAGCAGAACGATTGAGCGCGATCATCAAAAAAGATACTGATGAGAAGATTCTGGTCGGCTCAAGCATGGGTGGATACACATCTCTTGTTGCTGCGGGAACTCTTGCAATAAAGGGCCTTTTTATCCTCGCGCCCGCTCTTTATTTAAGTGGCTACCGCACCCAAAACTTTTCTCCCAAGGCCGAAGAGATCACCATTATCCACGGCTGGAACGATGAAACGGTGCCCATCGAGAATTCGATCCGTTTTGCAAAAAAGCACTGCGCTACGCTACACATTCTCAATAGCGACCACCGTCTTTACAGCGTGTTAGGCGAAGTTGAGCAGCTATTTGCCCAATTTCTCCAAAACTTAACCAAAGGATAAAAATGCCAAGATCGCAGAGCCAACGCAACTGGATTCAAAGAACGTTCCTAAAATTTACTTCGTCAAAAATAGGCGCAGAGATAGCCTCACGAATTCTTCACATCATAGACAAAGCAATATTGAAACTTAGCAAAAACAAAAACTCTCTAACGAGCATCTTATCTGGCATTCCCGTGATCGTGCTAAGAACTATAGGTACCAAAAGCGGAAAACCCCGTACTGTTCCTTTGCTGGGAGTGATAAAAGGAGAAGATGTTTTTTTAATTGCATCAAATTGGGGACAAGCGCGTCACCCAAGCTGATATTACAATTTAAAGATAAACCCTGAAGCGCAATTATCCTTAGGAAAGAGACGAGGCAATATATCGCACGAGATGCTACAGGTGCCGAGCGAAAAGCATGCTTGGCTGAAGCAGTGAATATGTATGCAGGCTATGCCGAATATAAAAAACGCATTTCTACCAGAGAAATTCCAATGTTTATTTTGTCGCCGAAAAAGGAATGATCTATATATCTCATACACAAAGAGATGCTCTCTTGATTGAGAGCATCTCTTTGTTGCATAACAAGGGATTATCACGTATTCTGAAAGGGTATTGAAACAATCAAAAGGCTTCAAGTAACTTATAATCAAAATCGGGTATATGCAACTAACAAAGGAATTCTTTTTATGAGCTTTCTAATTGTCAGCATCTATGACAATAGAGTTAGGCGGGTATAATCCTAAAGGTAATATTGTTTTCTAAACAAGAAGGGTGTCATGATGAACGGAACAACATTTACTCAAACCGGTACCAAAGTACAACGTGAATTAGAAATTTGGCGCAGCAATATAATAGCAAAAACATTAACTATTACTGCGTATATTTTTTTTCCAGTAATCGTAATATGGGTTGCTCAATTTGGAACTAACAAAACAGTTTCACAAGTAGCATATGTCTATTATTTTTTATATGCCTTGATCTTGAGTCTTGCTGTATTTCGCAAGATCGATGCTCGCATCAAGGCCTGGGGGCTAATTTTTTTAAGCTACACCATTGGAACAACGGCATTAATTTTAGGTGGCTTAGTGGGAGATGGTCGCGTATATTTCATAGCAGTGCCGATATTAGCAATGCTACTGATCAATACAAATGCAGGAATGTTAATGGCCGCACTCTGCCTATTTACCTATTTTGGGATTTCTGTAACCGCACATACAGGATGGCTCACAAATTGGCTAATAATAAGTGACAACACATTATTGTTTTCCACATGGGTCCAAGAAGGAATTATTGTTGCAGCTTGTCTGGTACTGATTTTAACCTTACATAGACGCCATAGTGAATTATTGATGTCTTTAGCTACGGAAAAAGTAGACCTCCTTGATACCGTCAAAGAATCTGAAAGTAGATATCGCCTGATCTCAGAACTTGTTTCGGATTTAGCTTATGTGCTAAGAATAACACCAGGTGGTGAGATTGAATTCGAGTGGACGACTGAGGCTTTCTCTCTAGCGATCAAATCAGTTTCTGGAGATATAAATAACTGGCAAAATCTCATTTACCCGCCTGATATGCCTATTGCTCTCAAATTTATTGAGCAAATATCATCTGGGGAGGCAGACGAAAGAGAGTTTCGCGTTCTAACCGATAAAGGAGAAGTACGCTGGGTACGCAATTACGCTCGCCCAGAGAAAGACGAAAGTACAAAACAGGTTACCCGAGTCTTTGGAACCATGCAAGACATCACTAACCGCATAGAATCTGAAAAGAAATTACAGCGGCAAAATACAAAAATAGCTCGCCTTTATCGCGCATCAACGACCCTGATTTATGAAGAATCACTCAATCCAGAACGCCTGGCAGAATCAATAGTAAATGCCATCCTGGAAGAATTTGGAAAGTCCAATTGCAGTCTGCTGGTAATTGACAAATATTCAAACTCAGCTAAGCCATATCTGAAACGCATCGCCGTAGCAGGTCCTTATGCAGATGAAGTAAGCAAGGGGAAGTTGACACTAGATGGTCAGGGCTTGGTTCCAAAAGCCATTCGCTCGGAGCAGATTATTAACGTATCAGATGTATCAAAAGACATTAATTACATCCCAAATTGGGAAGAAGCTCGCTCAGAATTGGTAATCCCTCTCAAGGTCGGAGATAAAATAATCGGCGCAGTTGACATGCAAAGCAATGAAAAAAACGCTTTCGATAAGGACGATGAGCGTTTAATGTCGATCTTCGCAGAACGAGCAGCATCTGCGCTTGAAAACGCCCGCTTACATAAACAAACCCAAGAACACCTGCATCGAATAACAGCCTTAAAAAATGTGGACAACGCTATCGCTGGTTCTTTCGATTTGCGTCTGATCCTAAGAGTCTTACTTGAAGAGGTCATGAAGCAGCTCGAAGTAGATGCAGCAGATGTTTTGTTGTACGATCATCACATGCAAAGACTAGAATGTGCTACCAGACAAGGCTTTAAAACTTCTGCTTTACAATATACTAGCCTTCGCTTGGGAGAAGGTTATGCAGGCAAAGCTGCTGTGGAGAGACGCATAATCCATATAGAAAATATACAGGAAGAGCATGCCAGCTTAGAAAATGCCCCGCTGCTCCCTACTGAGAATTTCATCTCCTATTACGGCGTTCCCCTGGTTGCTAAAGGAGAATTAAAAGGTGTATTGGAGATATTTCACCGCACACCCCTTGCTTCAAATTCAGACTGGCTAGAGTTTCTTGAGACACTTGCTGGCCAAGCCGCTATTGCAATAGACAATGCCACAATGTTTGAAAATCTACAGCGCTCCAACTCTGAATTATTAAGAGCATATGATGCCACGCTCGAGGGATGGGTGCAAGCATTAGATATGCGCGACAGAGAAACCGAAACTCATACACAACGTGTCACAAAGACCACGATAGAACTAGCACGAGCCATGGGCGTAAGCAACGAAAGATTAATACATATAAAACGAGGCGCCCTATTACACGATATAGGCAAAATAGCTATCCCCGATAGCATTTTACTGAAACCAGGGAGCTTGACAGATGATGAATGGAAAATTATGAGAATGCACCCTGTTTATGCGCAACATTTCCTTTCCAAAATTGACTACTTGCACCTCGCATTAGAAATCCCCTATTCGCATCACGAAAAATGGGATGGTTCTGGGTATCCACAGGGGTTGAAGCGTGAAGAAATTCCCCTTGCCGCACGCATCTTTGCGGTTGTAGATGTTTGGGATGCACTTGGCTCAGACCGCCCTTATCGAAAAGCTTTGCTCCAAGATGAGATACTCGCATATATCCACGAGCAAAAAGGCTTACATTTTGACCCAGAAGTGGTAGATGCATTTACTACTCTCCTGTCTAAAAATGTTTATTTATAGTGGCATAAGCACACTGGCATAAACGTTTAGCTCAATAAAAAGAAGCTCCCTTTCTGAAAAAAGGTGCTTCTTTTTTGTTGGGGCTTTTTCCTTACTAATCAGCAAGGCAGTTTTTTTCAACACCTGATAGAATCCGTAAGGAAATTTCGGTTAAATTTTGGCAAACCACTTGCTAAAACAAGGAGCTATCAACATGAAGATTAATAGAGCCATTATTATAATTTTAGACAGCGCCGGTATCGGCGCAACACCGGACGCAGCACTATTTGGCGACGTAGGTTGCCATACTTTAGGGAATATCGCTCAAGCTGTGGGCGGGCTAAAAGTGCCAAATATGGAAGCAATGGGATTGGGCAATATTGCCATTATGGATGGTGTAAAACCCCAGATCAAGCCCAGCGCAGCTTTCGGAAAAATGGATGAAGTTTCCGCGGGAAAAGATACCACTGCAGGACACTGGGAATTAGCCGGAATTCATCTTACCCAACCATTTCCCCTGTACCCAAACGGATTCCCGCTCGAGGTGATGGGTACGTTCGTGTCCCAAACTGGGCGCGGATTCTTGGGCAATTACCCGTCTTCTGGCACCGTTATCCTCGATAAATTGGGCAAAGAGCATATGGAAACCGGCAATCTCATCGTTTACACATCTGGTGATAGTGTTTTCCAAATTGCGGCGCATGAAGAGATTGTCCCCATTGAAGATTTATATAAGTACTGTAAAATAGCTCGCGAAATTTTACGCGGAGAGCATGAAGTTAGCCGCGTCATCGCACGTCCCTTCATCGGCGAGCCGGGAAATTTCACCCGCACAGCAAACAGACACGATTATTCAGTCATCCCGCCAGAAGCCACAGTGTTAGATAACCTGAAAGAAGCGGGTTTGATGGTCTTGGGGATTGGAAAGATTAATGATATTTATGTTGGGCATGGAATTACAGAATCGATCTCCACGAAGAGCAACAAAGATGGGATCGATAAAACCATCGAAGCATTGCGCACGCAGACCGAAAAAGGCTTGGTCTTCACCAATTTAGTAGATTTTGATGCCAAATATGGTCATCGGAATAATCCACAAGGTTATGCAGACGCTTTAGCAGAATTCGACCAACATCTCCCCCAAATTATGGCTGCGCTTAACGAAGACGATATTCTCATCATCACCGCCGACCATGGCAATGACCCGACCTACCCGGGCACGGATCATACGCGGGAGTATGTGCCCATCCTTGTCGCGGGCGCGGCTGTGCAGAGCGTGAATCTTGGCGTCCGCTCCACTTTCGCTGACCTTGCGGCGACAATTGCGGATATTTTTGATGTGAAAGCTCCGCCACAGGGAGAATCGTTCAAAACCAACATTCTTAAAAAATAACTCAAAAGAGAAACTTTTATTTAATAAAACTGTTAAATCTTTAGGCAATGGCATTCCCCAGCTATCGCTCAAACATTCAAAATGGGGTAAAAGGAGAAAAAATGAGCTGGTATCTAAAAGCACTAAAAAATTATGCAGGTTTTGAAGGACGATCGCGCCGAAAAGAATACTGGATGTTCTTCCTCTTCAACATGATTATAGCCATGGTTTTGGGCTTTATTGAAGGTGTTCTTGGTATTGCTCAAGACAGCGGAACAAGCATTTTTGGCAGCATTTATCAATTAGCAGTCCTCATACCAAGTATCGCAGTAGGTGTTCGTAGAATGCACGATACTGACCATAGTGGATGGTGGCTCCTTGTTCCCATTGTTAGTTTTGTTTTCCTCGTTACCGATGGAACAAAAGGTGACAATCAGTATGGTTCTAACCCCAAAGCTGACGCTCTTGTAGTTTAGCTTATATTTCTATCAAAAAGAGACGCTTTCTCAACTGAAAGCGTCTCTTTTCATTTCCTAATTCATCCCCCTATTTCCTGATTTGCTAAACCTTAATTAATCTTAAACATCTGCGTCAGCTTCATCGCCAAATTAAGGTCGCCAGCGAGTTTCAGTTTACCTTGCATGAAAGCAGCCATGCCGTCCACTTCGCCGGTGAAGATGCCGATATAGTCAGATGAATCAGCAGTCATCGTCATTTTAGGATCATCGTGCACGCCTTCGACGGTTTCGACTTTATCGTCTTTGATGGCCGCGTACCAGTCGCTGGCTTGCTCGCCGGTAAAGTGGAATTGGATGACCGCATCCAAGCCGGGGGCTTTTTCGGGGAGGAATGCGCCGGGCATTTTTTCCATGAGGGTTTTGATTGTCAGTGCCATTTTTATTTTCTCCTTTTTTATTATCGTAGGGGCGGGTCTTAGACCCGCCCTTACATTTCTACTGCAAATTCTCAAAGATCGCCGCCGCCCCCATGCCGCCGCCGATACACATCGTGACCATGCCATATTTTGAGCCGCGTCGTCCCATTTCGTAGAGCAGCTGGGTGGTCAATTTTGCACCTGTGCAGCCAAGCGGATGCCCCAAGGCAATCGCGCCGCCATTGACGTTGGTAATTTCTTGATTAATCCCCAACTCGCGGATGACTGCCAAAGACTGCGATGCAAAAGCTTCATTTAGCTCGATCAGGTCAATATCTTCGAGTTTCAAGCCAGCCAATTTGAGTGCTTTGGGGATTGCAGCTGTCGGTCCCATACCCATGATCTCGGGCGGGACTCCGCCTACGGCGTACGCGACGTAGCGTGCGAGGGGCTTGATACCAAGTTCCTTAGCTTTGTCGGCAGACATAATAATTACCGCTGCCGCGCCATCTGACATTTGAGATGAATTCCCAGCAGTGGATGTGCCACCAGTCTTGAAGGGTGTTCCGAGACGAGCCAATCCTTCCACGGTGGAATCGCCGCGCGGACCTTCGTCTCGGGAAACTGTAAATTTACGGGTAGCAGGTTTACCATCCGGTCCGACTTCGACTACTTCCACGTCAACGGGGACGATTTCAGCATCGAACAATCCAGAACTGACAGCTTTGGCAGCTTTCTGATTCGATTTCACTGCAAAGGCATCTTGTTCTTCACGGGTGACATTATATTTCGCAGCCACGTTCTCGGAGGTTAATCCCATATTGGTAAAGGCTTCGGGGTTATTCGTCGCTTGATCCAGATTAGGGGCAAATTTATAGCCTGTCATGGGTACCTGGGTCATCGACTCTGCACCACCAGCGATGGCGACTTCGATTTGCCCGGACATGATCGCCTGCGCCGCGTGGGCAACAGATTGCACGCCCGATGAGCAGAAACGATTGATAGTCTCAGCAGGAACAGTGTAGGGCAGCCCAGCACCGAGAGCGGTCAGACGCGCCATATTCATACCCTGCTCACCTTCGGGGAAGGCACAGCCGAGAATTACATCGTCGATGTCGGCGGGGTCAAGCTTAGGGGTTCTCTTGAGCAATTCTTTGATCACAATTGCAGCCATTTCGTCCGCACGGACAGTCGCCAAACCGCCACGCTTGGCTTTGCCCACAGGGGTACGAACAGCGGCAACGATTACAGCTTCTCGCATTTCCATAATTTTCTCCTTATCACTTCGCAGTAACCGCTTTAGCGGTTATAAGGGCTAAAGCCCTTACTACAAGGTGCACAAAAGTCTCTAATTCCGTAACGGCTTACCCGTATTCAGCAACGCCCACATACGTTCCTGCGTTTTTGCTTCGCCACAGAGTGAGAGGAAAGCCTCGCGCTCAAGGTCGAGAATATATTCTTCGCTGACCCATTGCGGCTTACTCAGACCACCGCCGCTCAAGATATAAGAGAGCTTATTAGCGATGACATTCTCAAACTCGGTGATGAATTTACCTTCTGTGAACATATGCGCGCCCAATTGCAATGCGCCGAGCATATCACGCCCTGAGGCGTAGATCTTTTCCGGCGGAGGTGGGGCATAGCCCGTATTTGCCATATGCACAACTTCTTTTTTGGCTTCTGCCAGCAAATAATCTCGGCTCAAAACAATGCGATCTGCTGCCCCAAGGATACCCATCTGCTGGGCTTCACGGGCAGATGTTGCCACTTTGGCTTGACCGATTTGCAAGAAACCTTGCTGTAAATAAGGCAGCACAATGGCCTCAGGGGTTTTCATAGCAGGGTTAATTACACGGCGCATGATCTCTTTCGTGCCACCGCCAGCGGGTATCACGCCTGCGCCTAATTCAACCAATCCGATATAGAGTTCGCCAGCGGCAACGACGCGAGAACCATGCATTGTGATTTCACAGCCGCCGCCAAGAGCCATCCCAGAGGGGGCAATAACAACGGGTTTTCGCGAATAACGCATCCGCATCATCGTGTTCTGCAAGGTAACTAGCGCCTCATTAATTTGATCCCACATACCTTGCTGAGCAGCCACAACAATCATGAAGAGATTGAAGCCAGCGCTAAAATGATCGGCTTCGTTACCAATGACCAGACCATCAAATTCGGTCTCGGTGCGGTCAATGCCTTCATTTATCATTTCGATGATATCAGGATCAAGAGCGTTCATCTTGGTATGGAACTCCACACCAGCCACGCCATCGCCCATGTCGTAGAGGGAGGCACCGGCATTTTTCTTGATCAGTTTCTGGTCTTTAAGTAGAAGCAAGCCGGGGGAACGAGCGATTCGGACATATTCATCTTTAGAGACATCGTATACACCGACAATATTTCCATCTTCGTATTGATAGAAAGTTTCGAACCCAGATTTCAACATACCGAGGACCCAATCGGCGGGAGCAAATCCCGCAGCAGTCATCTGATCAACAACTGCCTTAACCCCGAGCATATCCCAAATCTCGAAGGGGCCAGCTTTGTGTCCAAAGCCCCAGCGCATGGCATCATCTATAGGCTTCATCGTATCAGCGACTTCAGGAATTAGCACAGAAGCATATTGCGAACCCTGATAAAGGAGAGCTTGGATCAGTTTTGCGGCTTTATCGTCACCATCGAGCATGGCCTGGATGCTGCCTTTAAGACCATCGGCTTTCTTCGCTGCGCCGACCGAATCAAAGCGGGGTTTCTTGGCTTCGACATATTCCATTGTCTCAAAATCAAGATGCAGGAAGGTCTTTTTGCCTTCGGCATCTTTTTTGACATTATAGAAACCACCCCGAGTTTTGTTGCCGAGCCATTTGCGCTTCACCATCTCGCCGATGAGTTTATTCGGTGCTTCAGCTTCGAGATAAGGCAATGCGTAGGTATCGTGCTGGATGAGGGGCGCAAGATTTCGACCAACATGATCCCAAACATCAATGCCAACGAGATCAATCAGGCGGAAAATACCGGTTTTCGGACGACCGATGATTGGTCCCGTGACCATATCCACTTCTTCGATGCTGAGATCGTTCTTGAGGACATAATCGAGGATAAATGCGGCCGTGCCAAAAGCGAGGCGATTGCCGATGAAATTGGGCGTATCTTTGCAAAGCACGATGCCCTTGCCGAGACGATATTCACCAAACCAACTGACGAACTCGACCACTTCGGGGAGCGTATCAGCGGTAGGAATGACTTCGAGCAGTTTCAGATAGCGGGGCGGATTGAAGAAGTGCATCCCGAGGAAATGTCCCTTGAAACTATCAGAAAGCCCAACCGCAATATCTTTAACGGGGATGCCGGATGTGTTCGTCGCAACGATGGCTGTTGGCTTGCGGACTTCGTCAATTCGTTTCATCAGATCTTGTTTGATTTCAAGATTTTCGATGATCGCTTCAACGATCAAGTCGGCTTCTGCCATTACGCCAAAATCGTCTTCAAGGTTGCCTGCGTTGACCAAAGTCAATTGATCGGATGAGAAGAAGGATGCGGGGCGAGATTTCTTCGCCGCCGTCAAGCCGGCCTCTACGATGCGATAGCGGACGGCTTTGTCCTGCATCGTGAGACCTTTTTTCTCTTCTTTCTCAGTTAATTTAAAAGGCACGATATCCAACAAAGTTGTTGGGATACCGGCGTTTGCGAGGTGGGCTGCCAATGCCGCGCCCATTGTCCCTGCGCCGACCACGACAGCTTTATTTACTTGGTATTTCATGTTTACCTCCAATTATTCACCACAAAGACACGAAGATCACAAAATTTTTCTCTGTGCCTTTGTGGTTAGTATCTCTTAGCGCAATTGACTACCGCGATAGCCCAACAAATTGCGTGCCACAACAAGCCGATTGATCTGCCCGGTGCCTTCATAAATATCAGTGATCTTTGAGTCACGGAACCATTTTTCGAGCAAGAACTCGCGGCTGTAACCAAGGGGGCCCATCAATTCGACGGCTTTCTGCGTAATCTTTGTTCCCACATCACCGGCTTTCACTTTGCTCATCGAAGCCTCGAGGGCATTATGCTTCTTATTATCCGCCATCCAAACCGCCTTGAGGATCATCAGCCAAGCCGAACGTAGCATAACTTCCATATCGATCACATCTCGCTCGATGGATGTCAGGCGATTGCGAGCTATGCCATAGCGAATTTCAACACCTTCTTCGGCGAGTTTTTCTTTGACAAACTCAACAGCACTCCGAGAAACGCCCATGCCTATCGCCGCGACAAGTGGGCGAGTCGCGTCGAAGGTCGCCATCGCGCCCTTGAAGCCTTTGGTCGTTTTTTCAACAGTGGGCTTGCCCAAGATATTCTCAAAGGGGACGCGGCAATCCTGCATCACAATCGTGACTGTATCCGACGAGCGAATACCCAACTTATGTTCAAATTTCTCAACTTTGATGCCAGGTGTTCCCGATTCAACAACAAAGGAACGCATTCCGGCACGCCCCGCTTCGGGATCAATCGTTGCCCAAACAACAACAAAACCTTTGCCTGATTGCTCATATGCAGTCAGAGATTTATCACCAGCGGTGACAAAAATCTTCTCGCCGTTCAGCACCCACTCCTGAGTCTCTTCATCCAAAACAGCCGTCGAGCGGATAGATGAAGTGTCCGAGCCTGAACCGGCTTCGGTCATGCACATCGCCGCGAAGGTGGGCTTATCATCCATGAAACGGGCAAGGAATTTCTTCTTCTGCTCATCATTTCCGGCAGACTGAACAGCCGCTGCACCGAGTCCACCGCCGGGGGTGACCAAATACATACCTGCATCACCCCAAGAGATAATTTCCATCATATGCGCTAACATCTGATAGCCAATTGGTGGACGCTTCGGCTTATTTGGGTCAGATTTCTTTTTGTCGTCTTTGGGAGCCAGCGACCCCGCGCCCGAGGCTTTCATCGCCTGGTGCATAAAGGTGATGTAATCCCACGGAATTTCATGCTCGTTTTCATCGAAATAGCGTGAGTGGGGACGCATCATATTATCTGCGACAGTCTGCAAGACATATTGCTGCTGTGCAATCGGTTTTGGGATTTCAAATTCAATAGTCATAATTTACTCCTTCTTTTTCTTACCACGAAGGTCACGAAGTGACACAAAGGGAAAAGCTTTTAAACTTCGTGTTCCTTTGTGCTCTTTGTGGTGAGAAGATTTTTAGACAATCGCCAAGCCGGTAAAGGTCGCAAAGCCACGCCCGTTACGCATCCAACGCTCAACAGGATGTTCACGGATATAGCCGTGTCCGCCTAAAATCTGCACGCCGCGATCAGTAACCATCATCACCATATCGATTGCGCCAGTCGCCGCGAGATAAGCTGATTTATGAGCATCTTCCTTGTCGTTATCCAACATCCAAGCGGCTTCCCACGTCAACATGCGGGTGGCTTCGATCTCCATAGCCATCTCTGCCATCATAAAAGCGATAGCCTGCTTCTGCGCCACTTTTACGCCAAAAACATCACGTTCTTTGGCATAATCAATTGCGTAATCAAGGGATGCTTTCGCAACGCCAATCGCCAACGCGGCAAGTGCAACACGGCTGGCAGCGATCACCGCTTCAAAATCACCCTCAAGGCGATTTGCCGCTGGTACACGCACATTCTCTAAAACCACATCATATTGCGGCAAAGCGTGCATACTCATCAGCTTATTTTGTTCTTCGCCAACACTCAAGCCTTCTGCGCCAGCGGGAACAATAAAACCTTGTGTCACACCATCGACATTGGCATAAACGATCATCATCTCTGCATCTTTGGCATAAGGCACATAGGTTTTCTTGCCAGAGATAATAAAATCATCGCCATCGGCAATTGCAGTGGTTTTTAATGCCGTGGGGTCAAAATTGAAAATAGGCTCGATCATTGCAGCCGTATAAGCTTTCCATTCCATCTCAATCACGGGCGGAATAAACTCTTCCTTCTGTTCTTCCGAGCCAGCCAGCAAAATTGGTAATACGAAAAGGTTCGGGGTCAATACAGCCAACGCGCCGGGCAGATCACCATAAGCCAACTCTTCAGCTGCCAAAGCACCCGTCACGCTGGAATAGTCCCCAAATCCACCATAGGCTTCAGGGATGGATGCTTGCAGCACGCCCATCTCCCAGCCCTTCTCCACCAGCCCCTCAGGGAACTTGCCCCCCTCCTCGGCTTCCTCCGCCATCGGACGCAAGTCGCTCTCCGCATAGCGGTTCACTGCATCGATCAGCATTTGTTGCTCTTCATTCGGTTCAAAAGAATACATCACTCCTCCTTTAGGATTTTCCGTCTCAGCAGCAAATTCTCATTTGCTCTGCCACCGGATCATTTAAACGTTTATATAGCAAGGGACTATCTCCCTGCTCAATTTCATTTATATTGGATATCCCCAACAGCCCGCGCTGATAGAGATATTCGACATGCGCTCCGGCCTCTTCAACTGAAAGCAGGATGTCATAACCGCTCACATCCCCAAAAAGCTGGGATGAGACCTCAGCCACAGTACCCGGTTTAGACAGGATTGCCAGGGTACGCTCCAGACGTTGGGCGTGAATCCGCTTAATTTGCGTTATCCTGTCCCCTAGCTTGGTGATCGGCTCACTATGCCCGCTCAGAGTGAGCGTTATATCATCATCTGCCCAAGCATTGAGCTTCTCTAGTGAGTCGAGATAATGCCCCAAACCCATATTCAGTGTTAGTCTTTCAGGCCACTGATGCGGAGAAATTCCGTTCAGCACGTGGTCGCCGCAAAAAAGATAATCATGCAAACGGATGACAACATGCCCGGCGCTATGACCGGGAACGTGCAAAAACTCAAATTTGCCTAGTTTCATATCAATGGCGTTATAGGTGAAATCTACATTTACGGAGCGAAAGAGCATTTTGTTGAGCAAATAAACGCGGATGATCTCTTCCTGCCTATCGGCGTCTACACCGGCTTCGAGTAAAAAGGCTCGCAATCGTTGCTCGGTGATGATGATCCGTTCTTCGTAGTTTGTCAGGTTGCGCAGATCAAGCTCGTGGATGCCGACTTTCGCATCTGTTTTTTCGAGGAGGAAGGGCAATCCGCCAAAGTGGTCGATGTGTCCGTGGGTGATGAGGATATAGTCCAATGTATCCATAACGGAATCAAGTCCCTCACAGGCGCGTACTCGCTCAAATCCCTCGAGGAGATGTTGGTTGCTGTCGCCAAATCCTGAGCCGGTATCCACCAGAACGGTCATCCCATCCACAAAAACGAGATAGGCATAAACCCAAAAGTTGGGAAATGCCTGCATCGGGATGCGATAAATTCGAGCGCCTTGCGCTGTGGCAAATTGCTTGAAAGTATGCAGCGTTTTGGTGGAAGGGATGGGCTGCATTTATCTGCCTCGCAAGCCTTCAAGAAAAAGATCGGCAATTTGGTCGGCGATATCTTCAATACCTAACTCACCTTTCGGGTCAAACCAGGTGATCGTCCAATTCATGGCACCGAGTAAATTTCGTGCAGTAAGAGCAATTTCGGAGCAAGAAAAAACGCCTGATTGCATTCCTTCATCCACCACTTCTCGCCAAAGGGCTTCAAAGCGATCTCGGTTGGGAATATGCCGCGCCTGGAATTGCGGCTCAAGCGAGCGGTGCTCCATTAGCAACACAGAGGTGAGATCCATATGATCTGTGAGCGCCTTGAGATAGGAATGGATCATCAGGCGGAGTTTTTGATCGGCAGAGAGCGTGGTATCTCTTATAAGGTTGGCGATATGCTCCGTGAGAAGAGCAAGAGCCTGGTTGAGAAGCTCAAATAATATCTCTTGTTTGCTGGCAACATGATGGTAGAGGCTGGCTTTTTGAAGGTTAACCGCCCCTGCAATATCGTTCATGGATGTAGCGTGATAGCCTTTTATACGGAAAATTTGGGCTGCTGCGTCAAGAATTTCATCTTTTGTCATCATTGTGGCTGCTCCTGAAAACCTACCGACCGTTCGGTAGTTACAGCATACCAGAATCAGGATGCGCGGTCAAGATGAAAAGCTGATTTCTCTGTGAATATGCTATAATGAATGCATGGCTGATGAAATTATGGAAATCCCCGTTGAAGAAAAAGATAGCGAGGATGATGGCGATAACCGCAAAGTAGCGATATTTGCTGTCATCTTCGTTTTGCTGATAGTAGGTGGAATTATTGCGGCTGTATGGGGGTTGCTCCAAGAGGGCACACCCACTGAGAAGATCCGAGATATTTTCATCATTTTTATGGCGTTTGAGTCTCTGGTCATAGGTGTGGCACTGGTTATTCTGATCTTGCAAATTGCGAGTTTGATGAATTTATTGCAAAATGAGATCAAACCAATTCTCGACGCAACAAACGAAACTGTACATACTTTGCGCGGGACTACTACCTTTATTAGCGAAAATGTCGCTGAACCCATCATTAAATTAAATGCCAATTTAGCGGGACTTCAGCGTGTTTTAGAAGTATTTGGCATAAAAAAGAAATAGAATCCAAAAGGAGAAAAACATGTCTGATCGTGACGAATTTGGTGCATTTTTAGTTGGTTTCATCGTTGGTGGTTTAACCGGCGCAGTCGCAGCATTGCTCTTTGCTCCCCAATCTGGTGAAGAAACCCGCACACTGCTCAAGGAACGCGGAATTGAATTGAAAGACCAGGCAAGCCAGACCGCAGAAGAGGCAATTGCTCGCGCTGAAGCCGCTGCAGAAGAGGCAAAAGCACGTGCCAACGAATTAAGCAAAGAATTGAAAGATCGCGGACAAGTTGTTGTTGATCGCGGTAAGGAAACTGTTGAAACAGCTAAAGTAAAAGGAAAAGAAGCTGTAGAGACCGCTAAGACCAAAGGCCAAGAAGTTGTCGAAACCGCTAAGGCTAAAGGTCAAGAAGTTGTTGAGACCGCTAAGAAAAAAACAAAAAAAACTCCATCTGAAGCGTAAGAAAAATAAAACACTCAAAAAGGGTTTGCCAAGAGATTGGTCAAACCCTTTTTTTTATGCCTATTCACAGGATATAAAATGCTAAAAGACAAATTACGAGACCCCGTTAGCGGACTCACTCACCTCGTTGCGGCAATACTTTCCCTCTTCGGGCTAATCGCCCTTATCATCATCAATTGGGGAGAAAGTGCAAAACTAGCGTCACTGATCATCTATGGGGTTAGTTTAATCTTGATGTTTTCAGCTAGCGCAACTTATCATATGACGATCTCATCTCCAAAAGTGATCGAGATCTTACGCAAAGTAGATCACTCTGCCATATATCTATTAATTGCCGGAACCTACACACCCTTTTGTATCAATGCTTTTACTGGATTCTGGAAATGGGGCTTACTCTCTATTATTTGGTCTCTGGCAATTATCGGGGCCGGGATCAAAGTTTTTATCGTCCGAGCACCACGCTGGGTGAATGCAGGCGTTTATCTGATTATGGGATGGCTAGTCATTTCAGCGGCAGGAGAAATGCTCAATACACTCCCCGCTGGTGCGCTAACATGGCTAATTGCAGGCGGCGTTATCTACACCTTGGGCGCGGTCATCTACATCACCAAAAAGATGGATTTTAAACCTGGCGTTTTTGGCTTCCATGAAGTTTGGCATATTTTTGTCATCTTGGCGGCGGCTGCACATTTTGTTTCCATCCTAGTCTATATTGCCATATAAAAAAATTGTCCGTGATTGGATGAGGGGGGCATCCAACCACAGACAACTATATTGTACTTGTTTATCTTTTCTTTTTCAAGCAAAAACTGAAAAAGAAGTCAAGGCCGTGTATAATAGAGTTATGACTGAAGATAATATCATCCGTCGCCGCATCAGCATTTTGATCGATGGCGACAATGCACAAGCCAAACTGCTCCCGCAGATGTTGGCTGAGACCAGTAAATATGGGCAGGTAACAATTCGTCGAATTTACGGGGACTGGACAACAGCAAGCATGAATTCATGGAAAAAAGTATTAAATAACCATGCTGTGCAGCCTGTACAACAATTTCGCTATACGATCGGGAAAAATGCAACAGACAGCGCAATGATCATAGATGCCATGGATATCCTTCACTCGGAGCATGTGAGCGGCTTCTGCATCGTTTCCAGCGACAGCGACTACACGCGCTTGGCAACCCGCATCCGCGAGGCTGGGGTTTTCGTGATGGGCATCGGTGAAAAGAAAACACCCAAGCCTTTTGTCAACGCCTGCGACCTTTTCGTTTTCACCGAAAATCTGACCCCAAAAAAGAAACCAGCTCGTACACAGACAGCAAAATCCAAGACTGTGAAAACACCTGCTGCCGAGCCAGAGCCAATCCCTCTGCTCAAGCAAGCTTTCGAGATTTCCGTCCGAGAAGATGGTTGGGCCTCAATGGCAATGTTAGGCAACGCCTTATATCAAATTGACCCCAGTTTTGATCCGCGCAGCTACGGACACGGTCAGCTTTCGCGACTGATTGGAAAATACAAGAAGTATTTCGAGCTACGCACTCAAGATAGCAACGGAACAACACTATTTCACGTAAAGCTGAAAGAATAGAAAAAGCATAAGAAGGAAAAACGAAAGAGACAGCAAAACTGTCTCTTTTTTATTCGGTATCTACTCAGCATCTCCCCGCAATGTCTCTGCGAGGAGGGTTTTAGCCCGACGTGGCAGTCTCTCCGATTGTCAAGGAGATTGCATCGGCGATAGAACTGCATCGCAAAGACATGCCTGAGTAGTTACCTTATTTCATTGAACTCTCTTGAAGCTTTTCATATACTTCAATAATTCTCTCAGCGACCTTTTCCCAATCATATTCTTTTGCGTAAACAGCCGCCTGCTCCCCCATTTTTTTTCTCAACTCAAAATCACCCAATAAGGCGCCCAACTTTTCACCTAAACCCTCTGGTGAATCAAAGGGGACATGATAGCCCGTCTCACCATCTTTGACCAAATACGCCAAGCCCCCCACCTGTGAAGCGATTACGGGCGTTCCGCAGGCCATTGCTTCTAGCGCAACCATGCCAAAAGACTCGTAATGCGAAGGCATCAGCAAAACCTCGGCTGCCGAATAATAATAAGGAAGCGTGTCTTGCGCGCGCTTCCCCCAAAACAGAGCCATTTGCCCCAAACAAAGCTCATCACATAAATTCTGCAAACGAGACATTTCCTCGGTCATTTCTTCAGGCGCAACATCTGGATCACCGCCAATAATCGCCACATAAAAGGGATTCTTGGCATCGTGCATCCCCATCAGCGAAACAGCCTTCATTAACGTATCAATCCCCTTTAACGGCTCGATCCGCCCGACAAAAAGGGACATACAATCATTGCGATCAATGCCGATAAAATCCCGCGCTTCATCTTTTGGGATAGGATAAAAATGCTCCGTATCTACACCCGGCGGGATGATGACCATCTTGCTTGCGTCTGCCTGATATAAAAATTGTAACTGGGATTTCTCCGCCGGCGTGGCGACGATGATCCGATCCGATCTTGAGAGAACTTGCTTCTCACCATCAACACGATAGGGTCCCTCACGCTCTTCCGCACTACGCGCGATCCGATTTTTCATCGCTCCCAAAGTATGGAACATGTGAACAATGGGTACACCCCACGCATCCTTTAGCATCGCAGCGGCGATACCAGACATCCAATAATGGGAGTGGATCACATCATAATGCAGCCCTTTTTCTTCAGCAAAAGCTTGAATCCCCGTCACAAAATCGGGGATATGCTCAACCAACTCCTTCTTCGGGAGCGGCACTTCTTTTCCCGCCGGGATGTGGACAACGCGGTTGCCAAATCCTAGATCGTGCAGCACGTGCGGGACATGTTCGTCCTGCGAGCGAGTAAAAACATCCACATGGACATCCATCCGCCCGAGTTGCCGTGTCAGATCCCGAACGTAGACATTCATCCCGCCTGTGTCTTTACCGCCCAATGTTGCGAGCGGGCAGGTGTGATATGAGAGCATCGCTATTCGAAGCATTTCTTTTCCTTTTTTCTTGGCAGTCAGAAGCTGTGCTGGTATAATCTCCGCCGTCGTAAAACGCCACCGTAGCTCAGTTGGTAGAGCAGACGCTTCGTAAGCGCCAGGTCATGGGTTCGACTCCCATCGGTGGCTCAAAAATAGTATAACGCAGAGCGCAGGCAATTGCCTGCGCTTTTTTTACCGACTTCTTCAATGCCTGATACAATTTATCGCACTTCTATTAAGGAAAGAATAACTATCTAGCACAGTATTGCTGACAAGGATATCCAACACTCCGTATGACTAAACAAACCCTAACTATTCTCGCAGTATTTATTTGTGTTGCGCCATTTTTTACTTTTCTTGTGTTTACCATTGTTATGAAATTGCTCAAAAAAACAAGAAAAACTAGAAAACGTATCGAGGCAGAAATTACGGCTACAAAGATTAGAACAGGGGATTTCAAAGCTAACGAAATGCAGACCTGGCTTCAAGTAAAAGAATATGATATTTGCGTTTACAAAATAACCGAGCAGATTAGCATAAACACACATTTAAGTGGAGAGCTCAAAGAACGAATCATTTATATAGATATTGAATATAAAAACCAGAGCCAGGAAGAGATGAGTTGCAGACCCAACCAGTGGAGTCTCTTTGACAAACAGGGACACAGCTACAGACGTATTGCAATAGGAACACATCAATACTTTAGAACGCGTCATCAATTTAGAGAACAAGTTATCGGGCTGGGGCAAAATCTGCGCGGGTGGATTGCGTTTTCAGTGCCAAACGATGCTGAAATAACAGTTTTGCAATTTAAAACCGCGTATATAGGCGCAAAAATCGCAAATTTCTCTGTTCAAGAAGCTATAGAAAAAGAAGAGGCTGTAATCTACGAAATCGATCGCATAGCAATTGCTGGGAAAGAACTTAAAACCCTTTCCCTTGCATCAGAAGCGTTTCTTAAAGCCTTGCCTGACAACAACATAGACAGAGCTATTATTATTGCCTCAGAGATGGCTGGTTTGAAGCTATTACGGGCCACATACAATAAATTACATGAACATGTATCCGGACATATACTCATAGGAGCTATTCCTGATGCAAGATATAATGAACTATACGAATTTATACTCAAGTGGTCACAATTCAGGGGGCTAGAAACCGAAAGTTTAGATCAAATTCAACTTTCCCCGAATGAAAAAGAATACATTAAAGATATAACAGAACTCGAAGTTCCCTTTGATGAAATTTGCAAAACGCATAATATAGGTATAGACTTTCATCCATTTCTTGCGTCTCTCACCGCTTTACAGCTTACGCTCACTGATAGCTCCACAGAAAAAGTGAGTTCCAGGAAGCACCTAGCAACCATTCTCTATCATATCTCTCTGGCAAGCAAAACCGTGCCATTTGCTACCGAAACAAAAGACTAATTCTAAATCATATACCTGATACAATCACTTTATGAACATACCTAAACGCTCAGAGATCAAACCCGGCCTAAAGGTCGCAATCGTGCAAAAGAAGGATCAGCGCAGCGGCAATTTAACCAAAGGCATTCTCAAAGATATCCTCACCAAATCAGCCACGCACCCGCATGGAATAAAAGTCCGTTTGATGGACGGGCAGGCCGGGAGAGTAAAAGAGATATTAGAGCAGTAATTAGTTTTCTGTAAAAATAGGGGAAACCCATTTAGGCAAGAGAAGCTATTGCAATATCATCCAAAGATAGATAATATAAAAACAACTATTCGCGTAATTCGCCTATTTGTGTAATTCGCGTTCCACATAAAGAGAGTAAATTTTGAATAACCCAGAAGAAGAAATCAAAGAAGAAGCAGAAGAAAACAGCACGGCACTCCCTGAAATCACATTCGCAGAATTACCTGAAAAATTACGAATCGCGGCCAAGCATGTAGGCTGGGATTCGTTGATGCCCGTTCAGCGCAAATCAATTCCCTACTTGACTGCAAAGAAAGATGTCATGATACAAGCCCGCACAGGCAGCGGAAAGACAGGCGCATTTTTGCTCCCCATGCTAGAGCGCTTGCGCGCAAATAAAAAATATTGCCAAGCGCTGATCCTTGTCCCCACGCGAGAACTGGCGAAACAGGTAGAGAAGGAAGCAAAAACCATTTGCCGAGATAGCGGTCTTAAAACGGTAGCCGTTTATGGTGGAGTCGGATACGGAGAACAAATCCAGGCTTTTAAAGAGGGAGCCCAAATTGTTGTCGGTACACCCGGGCGCATCCTCGATCATCTCATCAAACGTAGCTTTAACTTAGATCGTCTTGAAATGCTCATCTTCGACGAAGCGGATCGAATGCTTTCGATGGGTTTTTATCCCGATATGAAAGAGGTTCAAAGTCACCTGCCGCGCCACGATGTGAACACCTGCATGTTCTCGGCAACTTTCCCCGCACATGTTATTGGTGCCGCCAACGAGTTTATGGTTAAACCAGAATTTATCACGTTGAGCAGCGATCACGTCCACGTCACCGACACCGAGCATATTTTGTATAACGTGCCAAGTATGGATAAAGACCGGACATTGATCCGGCTGATCGAGCTGGAAAACCCCGTCTCTGCGATTATTTTCTGCAATACAAAACGGCGCGTGAATTATGTGGCGACTATTCTACAAAGATACGGATACGATGCCGATGAACTCAGCTCTGATCTTTCACAGAATCGCCGGGAACGCGTTTTGGGACGCGTGCGCGATGGCAGTTTACGTTTTCTTGTAGCGACAGATGTTGCCGCCAGAGGGATAGACATCGCCGCGCTCTCTCACGTTATCCAATATGAACCGCCCGATGAGATGGAGGCTTATATTCACCGCTCCGGGCGCACAGGCCGTGCGGGCGCAAGCGGAATCGCGATGACCTTGGTATACGCAGTAGAGAAACGCGCCATGAAGCAAATTGGGATACGCTACAAAATTGAATTTGACGAAAGAGATGTGCCCACACATGAAGATGTCGCCGTTGTGGTCACTGAACGCTCTATGGTCTTTTTAGAAGCCAGCCTGCGTGAGCGCGACAAGCTCCAAGCTGACCGCAGTTTGCGCTTTAAAGCCTTGGCTCAGAAGCTCTCCGAAGGCGAGGATGAGTTACCAATTATCACGATGCTTTTAGATGATTATTATCAAAAAATGCAGCATAAATTTGTGCCGAAAATAAGCACAAAGCCAAAAAAAGAGAAAAAGCCTTATAAGAAAAAAACGAGTTCTAATCGCGGGCGAGGCAATCGAAGACACAAACGGAGATAGCCAGAAAGCTTGTTCTTTGAAATACAGGGTTTTTCTTGCCTGATTTTCAAGAGATAAGAGGAAGAGCTTCCATTCTCATCTAAAATATAATAGCTGCTCGCAGCAACTTTATCGACGAAAAGCGTCATTCTGCTTTTCGTCTTTTTTAAATACTTTTCATGGAACTTTTTATTTGCACTGGTAGACTTGGAGTTACATTGCAAGTCGAGAGTGTGGGGCGAATCACTCAGGCGAAATTGAACCGTAGATTCTTAATTATGGAAAAACTCTTGTAACTATATGGCTTCCGAATCCACAAAAAGCAGGGAATCGTAAAACTCTTGCCTTTCGCCCCCCCCTTCTTATCCTGATAATCATTTGAAGATAGCCTCAAAAGGATTTGAAGAAAGAGCAACCTTAAAGTTTTTTGACAAAGTGTTTTTTTTGGCTATACTATTAAAGGTTGGACGTCCTATCTATCTTCTTTTCACGAAAGACAGAATACAAATTATGAGCATCAATACCAGTTCGCGCATACAACAATCGAAAGAATATCTGCTCAACTATATTGCCAAAAATAAGCTCAGACGCAATGACCAATTGCCTTCAGAAGCGACGATCGCAAAGATATTGGGCGTTAGTCGAAACACTTTGCGAGAAGCCTATATTTCTCTGGAAAGCGAAGGCGTGATCGTGCGCAGGCACGGCATTGGCACTTTTGTGGCGAATTCATCTCTTATTCGAGATTCTCTGAATGAGTTTTTGCCTTTTGCGCAAATCATCAAAGATGGTGGCTATACGCCGGACTTCAAAACTTTATCGATGGGCTATGTCAATGTCCAAGTCGATATTTCTGATGTCCTTTCGACATCCCCCTCCCAAGAATTGCGCTGTGTCAAGCGAATTGTTCTCGCTGACGAGCAGCCCGTCATCCATATTGAAGACTATATCGCGCCATACGCTGATGCCGCTGTTCAAAATTGGGATGCCTTCGACGGCAATATGGTCGAGTTTCTCGCTGCGTCTTTGCCAACCTCGTTGCATCAAATTCAATCCAGCATTCGCGCCGCAGCCCTTAGTTTTGACCTTTCACAATATCTCGAATTAGACGAAGGTGCGCCGATTCTTAGCGTTCGTTCCACCATCTTCGCCACAGATAATCAGCCCGTCACTTATAGCAAAATCTGCTTTAATTCGGATATTGTGGAGTTAAATATTGTGCGGATGGTCCGCGCAAAGTAAAAGTTTTCTCAAATAGAGAAAAAGGAGAAAGAAACATGACGAAAAAATTATTTCTTATTCTAATGGTGCTATTAATGGGATTATCCGCCTGCGCTCCTGCAGCAGCCCCCGCACCCGCTCCAGAGGAAGAAGCCGCTCCTGTAGAGAAACCTGCTCCCGCTGAAGAGGCAGCACCTGCTGAGGAAGAGGCTCTCGTTGAAGAGACTATGGATCCTGTCACCTTCCAGGTCTTCTACCCGGTTGCTGTGGACGCACCTATCGCCGAAATCCTGAATGGCTATGTTGAAGATTTCCAAGCAGAATATCCCTACATCACCGTTGAACCAGTTTTCTCTGGTGGCTACGGCGATGTGCAGACTGCAATCCAAACCACGATTGACGGCGGCGGAGAACCTCCTGCCTTAGCCGTAATGCTGGCAACTGCTCTCTACGATTTGACCAACGCTGACTACATCGCCCCGCTCGATGGCTACGTTGACGCAATGGAAAATGGCGATGCTTATATTGCCGATTTCCTGCCCGTATTTCTTGATAACTCTTATGCCTACGATCAGCTTTGGAGCATTCCTTTCCAACGCAGCGCAACCGTCATGTATTACAACATGGATATGTTCGCAGAAGCCGGTCTTGAAGCTCCCACTAATTGGGAAAACTGGGCAGCCGCCGCTCAAACACTCACCACCACAGACGGCGATGTGACCAACTGGGGTCTTCAATATCCCTCCGGTTGGCCCTATTGGCTCTTCCAGCCCCTCGCCATCGGCGCAGGACAAAACATCCTAACCGATGATTGCTCCGTTGTCTTCAATAACCCAGCAGTGATTGATGCTATCCAATTCTATATTGATCTCTCCGCAGAATATGGCGCAATGCCCGCTGGTGTTCAGGGCGTCTGGGGAACAGCCCCAACCGATTTCTCCAGCGGCTCAACCGCGATGATTATCCATTCATCTGGCAGCTTGAAAGGCATCGTCGAACAAGCTGGATTTGAAGTTGGCTTGATGGGCATCCCCGGCAAAGAAGATGGTGCTATCTCCGCCGTTCCCGGTGGCGGAAACTTCTACATTATGAGTGGTGCGCCCCAAGAGCAACAAGATGCCGCTTGGCTCTTTGTTGAATTCATCACTAGCCCCGAATATGTAGCCGATTACAGCATCAACACCGGCTATATCGCCAGCAGCTTTAGCTCTTATGACACAGAAGCGATGTTAGCGCACACCGCCGAAGTGCCCCAAGCCCTCTCCGCTCGCGACGCTTTGAATTTTGGTGGCGCAGAATTGGCAACTCAGAACTTAGGTGCAGTTCGTGGCATCTCCCACGATTATCTCCAACGCGCCTATAATGGTGAAATGACCGCTGATGAAGCAATGACCGCCGCACAAGCCGAAGCAGATGCCGCATTGGTAGATTTCTGCGAGTAATTCGCTAAAAACAGTATTCCGTTTCAAAAACCTGACAGGCCTTGAAGACCTGTCAGGTTTCATATAATAGACTCTATTGGAAATAAAAACCGACTTAGAAATCTCAGGTTTTAGAACCGCTAATTTTCGCCAATCCTCACTAATTTTTTATTTTCTTCACGAAGATTTGCGAGGATTAGCGATTGAAAATCTTACTCCCGATAGAGTCTAACCTAAAAGAAAAACTGGAAGACATTAACTTATGGCAACAGAAATCTCAAAACCCAAGAAAAATCTCCTGCCTTATATACTCATCCTTCCTACGGCAATTTTTGTTGCCTTGTTTACAGCATGGCCCGTGTTACTGTCAACATACCAGAGCTTTTTTCGTCAACGGATGAATATCGCTCGTTTCCGCGAGCCAATATTTGTGGGGATTCAGAATTATATAGACCTTTTTAACGATCAGTATTTTTTGCTGGTTATCAAAAACACTCTTTCTTATATTCTCGGCACTGTGCCGATTAGCATTATTCTGGCTTTATTTTTTGCGCTAATGGTCAATCGCAAAGTCCGCAACGTGGGCTTGCTACGTTTGGCATTTTTTCACCCAATGGTCTTGCCGATGGTCAGTGCGGCAACAATTTGGCTCTTCTTTTTCACCCCCAATTACGGACTCTTCAACTCTTCTCTCCGCTTTTTGGGCTATAGTGGTGCCGAAAACTGGACGGGGAATCCCAACTTGGCTTTGCTCTCCGTCATCATCGTTGCAATCTGGAAAAATTCTGGCTATTATATGATTTTTTATCTCGCAGGCATTCAAAACCTCCCCAGTGATGTTTATGAAGCCGCCGCGCTAGATGGTGCAAATTCTTGGCAAACGCTCTGGAAAATCACCTTTCCGCTTTTGCGTCGCACGACCGTTTTCATCACCATTATCGCTTTTATCGACTCTTTCCGCACAATCGATCATGTTTTCGTGCTCACTAGCGGCGGTCCCAGCCGCGCCAGCTCTTTGCTCCTTTTTGAACTTTGGCTACAACGCTTCGAAAATCAAGATATTGGCATTTCGGCGGCTATTACAGTCATTTTTGTAATTATCCTACTCTTCTTCACCATCACCAACTTCCTCACATCTGAACGGAAGGAGGCATAAAATGACCACAGTAACATTCCCCGCCCGCCACCTTCTCAAAGACCTCGGACGCTGGATTCTCAATATCTTCTCAACCGCCTTAGCTCTAATTTGGTCAGTTCCCGTTATCTGGGCATTAATTGCATCTCTTCGTCCCGCGAACGAACCCATTAGTCGCGGCGATATTTGGTTCGGTAGCACCCTCACCTTTGAAAATTACGCGCACGCATGGTCGCTCGCTCCTTTTGGGCAGTATTACATCAACACCATCGTCATCGTCGTCATCATCTTAGCGGTGCAACTCCTCACCATCGTACTGGCAGGATTTGCCTTCGCAAACTACGAATTTATCGGAAAACGCTGGATATTTTTCTTCGTCCTGCTCCAAATGATGATTCCCACCTCCGCGCTCCTCGCCCCCAACTTCGCCACAATCCGCTGGATGGGATTATTTGATACCCGTCTCGCCATCGCCATCCCCTATTTTGGCTCTGCTTTTGGCACCTTTCTGATGTTACAAGCCTTTCGCGCTGTCCCACGTGATTTGGTGGATGCCGGCATCATCGACGGATGCTCGTGGTGGCAGCTCATCCTTTACGTCTACTTGCCTCCGTCTATCCCATCGTTAGTTGCCTTTGGACTTTCTTCCGCCACCTGGCACTGGAACGAATTTCTCTGGCCCCTCATCATCACCCAAAGCGACAAAGCCCGCCCGTTAACGGCTGGTCTCGTGCGCTTTACCCAACTCGGAGAGATTGGCGCACAGTGGTCATTGCTCTCTGCGGCAACTTTAATGGTGATAGCCCCTCTCTTCATCACCTTCCTGATCTTCCAGCGCAGATTTATTCAAAGCTTCCTGCATTCTGGTATTAAATGAGTACGCCTTTTTCAAAATGTCTGTAAATTTTCTTCCTGCCCTACAAAAAGCCATATCTGCTCGCGTAGACCTCTTCGACGAAAAGCATCAATCTGCTTTTCGTCTTTTTAATGGTTTTCTGGAAGGAAATTCAGATATTGCAATTGATCTCTACGCACGCACGGCGGTCATTCACAACTATGCAGACTCCCCTACCGAGGGCGAGAAATTTGTCCATATAGCGAAAGAGCTTTTGCTCAAAGAATTTGATTGGCTAAAGGCGATCATCGTCAAAACGCGCAAGGGAGAAAGCTCGCAGAAAAAAAATGGCGTTTTCATTTTCGGCGAAAAAGCAGATGATCGAATCCGTGAACATGGGATTTGGTATGCTCTTGATCTGACGATGAATCGAGATGCGAGCCTTTATTTGGATACACGCAGTTTGCGCAAGTGGACAATTGAAAATCTGCATGGAAAACAAGTACTAAACACTTTTGCTTACACCGGGAGCTTAGGGGTTGCCTCTCAAGCCGCGAGTGCAGAGCGGGTCGTACAAACGGATCTGAGCCGTAAATTTCTGAATGTGGGCAAAACATCTTATACCCTGAACGGTTTCCCTATCCACAAAAAAGATTTTCAGACAGGCGATTTTTGGACGCAAGTCAACAAGTTCAAACGCACTGAAGAGCTTTTTGATTGCGTTTTCCTTGACCCTCCTTTTTTTGCTGAAACGAGTAAGGGGCGGGTTGACCTTGCCCTAAATAGCGCACGACTGATAAACAAGGTTCGCCCACTGATAAATGATGGCGGATATTTGGTCGCGATTAACAATGCTCTTTTTGTTAGCGGCGCGGACTATATAAAAACACTCGAAGAACTTTGTGAAGATGGGTACTTGACAATCGAAAAATTTATCCTTGTACCCGAAGATTTTACTGGTTACGAAAAAACGCGCGTCGGAGTACCGCCAGTCGACCCAAGCCCCTTTAATCACTCGACGAAAATTGCTATACTAAAGGTACGAAGAAAATAAACTGCCTCCGCTAGAAACTTGCATATTATTTGATCTCTGATCTTTAAGGAGTGCCTCATGCAATTAACCGGCTTACACCTGCTACTCACCTACAAATGCAATTTTGAATGCGACCATTGTTTTCTCTGGGGCAGCCCTTGGCAAAGTGGCACGATGACCTTGGCGCAAATCAAGGATATTCTACGGCAAGCCCGGGAGCATAACTCAATCAAATCGATCTATTTCGAGGGCGGCGAACCCTTTCTCTACTATCCCATCCTACTCAAAGGCATTCAGCTCGCAAAAGAGCTCGGTTTTGAGACAGGGATCGTTTCAAACGGATACTGGGCCACAACCCAAAAAGATGCACTCGAATGGTTGCGTCCTTTTGTTGGCATACTAGACAGTATCTCTGTCAGCAGCGATCTCTATCATTACGATGAGGAACTTAGTCGACAAGCCCAAAACGCGCAAGAGGCTGCGCAGGAACTAGGGATTTCACTGGGTTTTATCAGCATTGCCCAACCAGAAGATGGCTCTGCCGAAAGCGGCGTTGGGCAACTCCCGGAAGGCATGTCAGGCATTAAATACCAGGGGCGTGCGGCGGCAAAACTGGCGGAGTGCGCTAAAGGACACCCTTGGCAATCATTTACAAAATGTCCTTATGAAGACCTACGTGAGCCGGGGCGCGTTCATATTGATCCCTTTGGTCATATGCATATCTGCCAGGGAATCTCGATCGGCAACCTTTTTGAGACTTCCATCAATGAAATTTGCGCAACTTATAACCCAGATGCTCATCCCATTACCGGCGTTCTTCTAAAAAGTGGCCCAGCTGAATTAGCAGCACAGTATCAGTTATCTCCACAGCAGAATTACGCAGATGCCTGCCATCTATGCGATTGGGCGCGCCGAGAGCTGCGTCCACAATTCAATCAAATTCTAGCCCCAGATCAAATCTACGGGGAATTCTAATGAAGATCAGCTATACGCCCATCGGCGTCATCCACAGCCCCTTCACAGAATTGAACGGGATGCCCATCCAACCGACTAGCGAAAGCAGTGTATCTGGTTATCTGGAGATATATCCCGAGTTCGCTGAAGGTCTAAAAGATTTAGAAGGCTTTTCGCATATTTATTTGATCTACCATTTACATAAAGCGTACCAAGCAAAATTGACAGTGACCCCTTTTTTAGACACAGTACCTCGTGGCGTCTTTGCCACACGCGCGCCAAGAAGACCAAATTCGATTGGCTTGTCGCTTGTCAGGCTGGAACGCATCGAAGGGAATCATGTTTATATTGAGCAGATAGATGTTCTCGACGGAACTCCACTGCTTGACCTAAAACCTTATATCCCTGCCTTTGAAAACGGGGAAAATATCCGCACAGGCTGGCTAGAGAAAAACAGCCAAAAAGTCCACAAAGCAAAATCAGACCAGCGATTTATCAACGAATCATAATAAAAATCTACCTAAACCTAAGTACATTATTCGCTATATCTCTGATAAAGTAAAAAGATGATCAATATAACGAAATATGATAGGTTAAAAACATCTCGCCGCACGCTCAAAATTTTAGCGATTTTACTTTGGATAATTGGCGGCGTAATGCTCATCCGCAAAGCGAGCGAATTAGTGCTCGAAGCTCACGCGCTTCAATCGACATCGCCTTGGATTTGGCTGGCAATTGCGTCTGGCATATTTCTTGGTAGTCTAAAAGCTAAATATCTCTTCAGAAAAGCCTGCAAAAAAAACCTTACTCGCATTGATGCGCTACAAGAACCGAAGCTTTGGCAATTTTATCGACCGCAGTTCTTTTTCTTCTTAGCTACGATGATAGCGTTGGGCACAACCTTATCAAGACTAGCGCACGGAAACTTTCCCTTCTTGCTCAGCGTAGCCGTGCTAGACTTAAGTATCGCAACAGCCTTGCTTGGAAGCAGTATCGTCTTTTGGCAAGAAAAAGCATTTAGCAAATAACCATTACAAGGGGATATTGGATAGCGCAAAAGCAAACTCACCATTCTGAGATATGATGATCGTATCCGCTTTTGTCCCAAACCTGCTTCTGCATGGACACATCATCTGCACAACAAGGGAACACTCGAGCCCCCTTTTTTTAGCGCGCTCATTTACATAATTGAAGGCAACCCAAAGTACAGGAACAATCACAAGTGCTATGCACTTTCCGTATTTGGAGCCGCTCGCTATTTTGTTAGAATACTTGACAAAGTTTTTTGGAAATGCTATTATTTTGACATACTCAACTATTCTAAGAAGGTTTAATTGCACTTCAACGCTTATTTTCAGCATTTTGCAACACAAAATGTCAAAAATATTAACAAACATGTGATATTGAATTCGATTCAATTCACACCTGGGGGTATTTCGCGTGCAGGGTTAGCACGTCAGCTTGGGCTAACTCGCTCAGCAATCACTACTATTGTTAGCGATTTAATGGAAACAGGTGCAATTCAAGAATCAGCAAAAAAAACGGGAACAAGCGGACGTCCACGTACGTTACTTGAGATTACCCCTGAAGCTGGGTATGTAGCGGGGATCGATATGGGTGCGACACACCTAAGAGTCGTCGTATCCAATTTTGGTGCGCAAGTAATTCGCGAGAAAGAAATCGCCTTTGACATTGCCCAAGACCCCGAAATCTGCCTTGAAAAAACAGACCGTTTACTACAAGAGCTACTTGAAGAAGCCAACTTAACCTTGCCTCAGCTTTCCAGTATTGGCGTTGGGGTTCCCGGGCCTGTTTCTGCTGATGCGGGAATGGTTATCGCTCCGCCAATTATGCCTGGCTGGGACAGATTTCCCATCCGCAAAACGCTTGAAAAATTGTGGGGGCTGCCTATTTCGGTAAATAACGATGCTGAGTTAGGCGCACTAGGCGAGTGGGCTTACGGAGCAGGCCGAAATGCCAAGGATCTGGCTTATATAAAGGTTGGGCACGGAATCGGTGCAGGCCTGCTGATCAATGGCCAGATATATCGTGGCTCAACAGGCTCGGCAGGCGAGATCGGTCATCTAACAATAGACGAAAAAGGCCCTATCTGCACTTGTGGTAATCGTGGCTGCCTCGAGGCTCTTTCTGGTGGCGGAGCCATCGCTTTGCAGGCAAAAAATGCAGTAAAAGAGAAAAAAAACACGCAGCTTCGAGAAATCTCAACAAAAAACATCTCAGCAAAAGATGTCGCTTTTGCGGCGCAACGTGGCGATTTTTTAGCCCAGCAAATTATGGAAGAGGCAGGCGAACATCTTGGTGTTGCTCTTGCCGGCTTAATTAATATTTTTAATCCCGACATGATCATCGTTGGTGGAGGTGTCGCTCAAATGGGAGATATTCTCCTTGAGCCAATTCGCAAAACGGTGAAAGAACGAAGTCTACTTTCTGCGACAACCAATGTGCGTATTACAACAGCATTACTCGGCAGACGCTCATCCAGTATGGGTGCTGTAGCACAAGCCCTAAGCATTGCCATACATATGATCGCAGAAAAATAAAAAGGAGGTGGTGTCCCCGCCAAAAGTATAATTATGAGCAAGTCCCCTTATGAATACTCAACTAAAACCCTATTATTAAGGACAATACCTTCGCCAAAAAAAGCGTGAATGAATAGGGTTTCCTGTAGTACAGTTGTGTTTCTCACAACCCAACAGCCACAGGAAACCCACATGAACATTTTAGCACTTTTACAGACACTAACCCC